>Ga0154591_1096_pt1 | contig 55675 bp, 45 predicted proteins | sample RifGroF2_FD_116020 | JGI IMG/M metagenome (GOLD analysis project Ga0154591, IMG submission 116020) | Lentisphaerae bacterium GWF2_45_14
CCAGTTGGCAAGGTTTTTACGTGTGCGATTTTATCAGGCCACAGACTTTTGGCGGGACCATCGCTTGAGACTGAATTGGGCGGGTTCGCTCTTAAGCGATATGCTCCGACAACAGATTTTCCATCAGTCGCGCTCTTATTATTTGCGAATACGCAAGGGATAAAGCCGGATTATTGAAACATGCGCGGGAAGCCATGTCAATGACTTCTTGTACAATCTTTCTTCAATAGTGTCAGAGCTTATGAGCAAAGTGTCAAAATCAACATCACCGGCACTGGAAGGAGAAAATGCCGGAATTCCATATATTGACTCTACTGAAGGCGAATCGTCAAAAATGGCGGTTATTGCTGCTGCCGGAATGATACCTGTCGCCAGGAGCCTTCTGGTATGAAGGCCCCCCCCGTAAAGCGCGGTTTTCCGGCCTTCGAGCAATTTTCCCCGTCTTAGTTCCAGCAGTGTATCCTCAAGAAGGGTCTCGCTGCCGGGAGCATAGTAAAAACGTTTTAGAAATCTTAAAGCTGTTCTTCCTGCGAAATCGGCAATTCCATTGCTTGTGAATGGCGCGTAGTTAACTGAAAGATGCATCTTTATATTGAAAAGGCGTTTTAAGAATTTCCAGTTTCCACCGGCGGCATTCTTTGCAATGTCGTACATATAAGCGACATATTTCGAACGTTCGGTCCGAATTGATTCAAAGTCGGGAGTAATTGACATAATCCGTTGGAAATATTTTGCCTGGGAATCGTCAGGCCTCATTTCACAGTGGTAGCAGACGTCCTGAGAGATCAAAATCCTGCCCTTCTCCGCTATTTTGGCCAATAAAAGGATATCATTTCCGCAAACGGGAAGCTTTTCATCAACACACTTTCTATAGGTATCAGTTCTGAAAAGACCGTTGCCCAGGAAAGCCCCAGTTTTGGTAAGTCCGTCTTTGGCAATGAATTCAACACGCTCAAAGGAACAGGATGATTCAAGAGCTTTACTTGACATCTGTGGAAAATTATAAACCGTACCGTCACGGCAGAAAGGTTTTACGCCTGAAGCTGCAAGTACAGCATCCTGATTTTCATCAAGCAGCCCCTTGAGTATTGCGACATAACTGGAACTTATGTAATCATGTCCGCCCATCGTTAAAAAATACGGCGTCTGCAATTTAGCAAGCAGGAATTTGCCGTTGTTGAACATTCCGATATTGCTTTCCTGCCTGAAATACTGAATATTAGGATATTCTTTTGCCAGACGAAGGCATATTTCGGAAGTCCGGTCTGTCGAGCCGTTATCCGAGATAAGGAGCCGTCCGCATTGGGGCGCCGCGGAACGGATGGCCTCTTCTATCCCCCGTTCCTCGTTAAAAACAGGGATCAGTATTGTTACATCCTTGAACATGAATCTTCAGCCGTTATTTTTTTAGATAGCATATGCGCTGTTCAATATATTTAATATATCCTGCTGAGATAATCTGACAAAATTACCGGTTGTGCCGCTTTTCATATCTTTTACACAATCCAGCGATATTTCAGGAAAGCAGCTTTTGTCCGTTATTCCTGCTTCCTTCAAGTCAGAAGGCATACCTATGGCTTTCAGGAAATCCTTGAATTTATTGACAGCAAGCAGACTAACCTCCTCTGACGGACCGGCTTTTTCATCAATCCCGAAGACTCTCTCGGCAAATTGAACAAAGCGTTCCGTTTTCGCCTTATAGGTATATGCCATCCATGCCGGCATAAGAACACTGAGGATAGCACCGTGGGGAATATCTTCATACAATGCGCCCAGTCCATGTGCAATTTTGTGAGAAGACCAGTCTTGCTTACGTCCGAATCCCGCCGTATTATCATTTGTTAATTTACAGGCCCACATGATTTCAGCTCTGATGTCATAATCGGAAGGAGAACCCTTTACCTCCAGGGCATATTTCATAAGTGTTTTTATAAGCCCCTCGCATATCCTGTCTGTGCAATCTACGCCGCTTGTATTAGTAAAATACATCTCCATTACATGGGAAATGGCGTCTGCAATACCGCATTCGGTATAATATTCAGGAAGAGTGTAAGTAAGTTCCGGATTCAGGATGGAAAAGACGGGCGCTATTGTTGGCGCGGAATAGGACTTTTTAATTCCCTGCTTCAGCGTGATTACTGTTGTAATGTTTGATTCGCTTCCCGTTCCAGGCAATGTCAGAATGGCAGCCACTTTCAAGTTTTTGTCGGGAATCTGCTTTCTCCCTTCAAAAAAATCGAGGACATCGCCATCGTATGGTGCCCCTATACTTATGGCTTTTGCCGTATCAATCACACTGCCTCCGCCAACGGCCAAAATAAAATCAATATTCTCTTTTCTGCATATCTCTATTCCTTTATAAACAAAATCAATCCCGGGATTCGGTTTCACCCCGCCGAGCTCAATGGCAGCTACGCCAGAGGCATGTAAAGATGCGGTAACTTTATCGTAAAGTCCGTATTTTTTGAAACTTTCACCACCATAAAGAAGCATTATTTTTTTTGAATACCTTGCTGTCTCTTCTCCAACTCTCGCCTCCATATTTTTACCAAAAAAGACAATAGTCGGATTGTAGTAAATACCATCTATCATGATTCATGTCTCCTTAAAAATTTCCATCATTCTTTTTGACATCAATGCCGTATAAAACCTCTGACATTTTCCGGCAAATAAATTACAGCACAATTCGCGTCGGAAAAATAATCCTGAATCATTTTAATGTTTTTCCCTCCGGCAGGAACAATACCGCCTGTCACGCCAGCCCCCTCAATAAGTATCTCGGGCGCATCTGTGAACGGAAAAAACGCATCTGCCGCAAAAACACATCCCGTTATTTCATTATGATTCGCATTCGCTCTCAGCACAGCCGTGCGCGCCGCAGCAACGGTGGAAGGACCTCCCGCGACGGACAAAAGGCTCCCTGCTCGTGCAAGAGCCACCTCATTGCCTCCATGAGCCGAGGAAAATGCGGCCGCCCAGGAAACGATAAGACTATCCATGCCGTCAGCCGGAATATCCTCATTTTCAAGATCAAGTATATAGTCCGGAACAGGTTGCCGCAATGCCCCGCCCCGCACATATCGTAACATACTTCCCGACGCAATGCAGGGGAAAAGCAAATTCTCATTGACAAATATCTTACGGGCTTTCCTTTTTCCCAAAATAACGAGAGCCCCCTCCGATATCGCCGGAACAGCTATAACGTCCAGCATCCACGCCGCGCTCCCGGCGGATTCAGTCCTGGCTGCATCCTCTACGAGCATAAGCGCAAGCTCCTCGCTCAGAGGGAAATTGGTAATAAATTCACCGCCCCATACGGAAATGGGATCTCCGTAAAGTGCATTTCTTATGGCTTCTTCGGGGGAATTCCATGACACGGCAAGACCACATGGGTTACCGTGTTTCCCCGCCGCGGCAACATAAGGGAGCTTCTTACAGTTTTTCTGAAATGCTTCACATGTGAGTGAAAGGCAATGCAGCATGGCGTCAGTATCCGCCATATTCGTAAAACACGGCAGTTCTCCGGAAACCTGTCTGAAACGCGGAAGGGCCAACGGATCACCGCTGCCATTATCAGCAAGACAGGCAGGCGCCTGATAAGGATTCTCGCCCCACAGAAGAGGTGTAAGTGCATCAAAGCCGACAGCCCATCCCGAGTTGTCGCCGTTTTGCTCCAGCAGTTCCGCAAGGTGGCGGACATGCCTGATCCTCATTTTATAGGTAAATGCCGGATATAATGTCTGCAATGGATCTCTATTCGCATCTAGTTCGCCGAGAACCAATTCCATATCGTCCATCGTACAGACGGGAAGCCTTTTGCCCTTGGCCGCAAGCTCAAGAAGAGTCCACCCGCCGACGTCTATGCCTTGCGAAAGAGGATATGGTAAATCAAAAACCATATCAATCCTGTCGCCATGTTCAGAAGTCAGTACCTCTTCCATTTTGGGATGAAGAGTCGGCGGAAACGGATAACTGTCCGACACTCCATTAAACTCAGCCACATTGACTGCCGGAATGCCCGAAGCGTTAAGAACACGCGCCGCATCTGCCGTGGCAATAATAACCCAGCCTGCCGAATTAAAACGTCTTCCAAAATAAAGAAGCTTCTCGAAATCCGGGACTGAAAATAAAACTTTTTTTTTCATAAATTTCCTGTTTGCTCTGATTGCAAGGTATCTTCTTTTTGTATGGAATAATAAATATTATCCTCCCAGTCCGGACATCTCAGCCTCTTCATATTGATGCACTTGGGTGGCTCTATCTTCAAGAATGGGAAAAGATTATTAAGCCCGGCGGGACACATAAAACGCTGCTTCATGCAGGTCGGAAAAACAAACCTGTCACCAACTTTATGTTCATAATCGCAGACCCCGTTGACCTTTACGACTTCAGCGTGAATGACATCGCGCCAGTCGCACGGAACACCTGATTCGAATTTGCCATCGTTAGAACGGACCTTCACCAGAACATCTACGCCCTTTTCCGCCGGGCAGCAGACGTGACAGTCACCCTCCTGGTTATAGGTGAACTTTGCGCCATACAGAGCGCCCAGAAAATATGGATATAGCGTATGAAACATCACGGGACATATCTTACTTGGAAATATTTCATCTGTGGCATAGACTTTTCCCGTGCACTGATTAGCCTCATGCCATCGGCATTTTGTTTCGCCTGGCAGCTGTTTTATAAAAAATTCCTGCTTCATAAAAAATGCCTCCATTCAGTAGCGCCGTTGAGTTTATCATGGATAATATTATGCCTGATACACCCGCAAACCATACATTCGTCGCTCTTAGGCGAGGTCCGATTAATATATTCTTCTATTTCTTTTCGTCTCTCGCCTTTCCATATTTCTTCGAAGGTGTTCTCGTAGAGACTGCCGTAGCTATATTCCTTTTTCCCCCATACCCGGTAACATGGATACACTTCTCCATCGGATCCTATGATTGAAGTAAACTTTATACCCTGGCAAAAACCAGGCTTCCAAGTTTCATGATTGGGGCCGAAAGGAAGTGAATCCTGCGAACGAAGCGCGACAAACAGGGAAAAATCATCATCCGCGAGAGTCTGAATTTTATCGCAGATAGGTTTGAATTCCGGATCGTCAAGGGTCAGGCTGGTGAACTCTCCATCTGCCGGAGAGTTCGATATGAAAGATGCTTCGGAAACATATATATAATCCAGGCCTATTTCCTTGAAGTATTTCACCACATCATAGATGTCATGATAATTGGCGGGAGTAAGATATATCGTTGCGGTAAATCCCAGTTTCAGGTTGTGTTTTTTCCGGTACTCAACGGCATGGATCATATTTTTAATCAGCGCGTCATGCTGCTTGCTGGAACATCCGTGCTGAAATGAGTAACGTTCCGAAGACATATCAATGGCACTGAATTTTAAATAATGCAGGTGCTGTAATATTTCTTCCTGGATTTCACTTGTTAGGAGAGCCCCATTTGTTGTGAGCCCCATTGAAAGAGAGTGCATTGCGCCGGCAGCTATGGCCACCGGCAGCGCTTTATGCATCAAAGGTTCGCCTGTCCCCTGGAAACAAACAGCGTCAACGCCTGTCTGCTTTAGTTGCCCCATGCAATTTATAAGAATATCATCCCTCAACTTCTCGGCACCTTGTATTCTTCCATTGGAATAACAATATCTGCACTTTTGGTTGCATATATTAGTCGGGCTTATTTCAACTATCGCGGGCGGAAAATAAAGACCGTGACTGCACGCATAAAGCCGATCAATCTGATACAAGGACCGCGGATCTTTGTGGCCTTTCATATGACAACAATAACTCATAAGATTATCTCCTATAATTAATTTTCTGCTACATCGGGTTTACAAACGGCTCACTCAACCGCATATAATACGGTCTCATCGCAGTTTTTCCCGTGATGCCGCAAATATAATTTGTATTCAGGAACAAACCCCCTGATAATCTGGGGTATTTTTATATAATCCTCGACATTATGATAAACGCATATCGCAAGTCTGGGTTTATATTTCCTTATGGTCTTCTCTGCGCCAATCAAACTGTTTTTTTCAGCTCCTTCAATATCCATTTTAATAATATCGGCGCAATCCCCGTTTAAATAATCATCTATGGTGAGAACTTCTATCGTTTGCTGAACTTCGGCTGCAAAAAAGGACTGGTTACATTCCTTTATCACAGAGCGGCCCATTCCTCCGCCCGCAAATTGTAACTGCCCTGAAGTGTTCCAGGTGCCTTTTTTGACAAGTTCTATATTCTTTATAGCGTGAGTCTTGACGGTGTTCTCTAATTTTTCATAATACTCTTCATCCGGTTCAAAGGCGATTATCCTCTTATAACCTAAGTCACCGGCAGCCTCTAGAAATTCGAGAATAGTTCCACCATCGTAGGCACCGCCGCAAATATATGTTTCCCCTCCCCAGGGCTTCATCAGGCTGTCAAACAGATATTGATCGTCTGTAAAAACCCGCGCAAAATCTTCCCGCTGGCCGGACAATAGACCTTTGACGACATTGTATAATACGGTTCTGGACTGCTCGTCGGCCAAGCTCGAATAGAGTTCGTCAAATTCAGGCAGGTGAGCTGCAAGAAAAGCCTTGAATTGCCCGCCTCTGAAATAACGGCATCCGTCAAAATCAATAGTACATACATTGTGAAGACCGACTACTTTTAAAAGCTGATCCCTTATTTCATCAAAATATATTGATGACGCAATTACATATATCGCATCAGGGTACTTGAGCATTGAATCTTCGAGGGATAATATTTTCAAACCTAAAATTTCAGAGCCGTGTTTACTCTTGTCATTATCACACGCACATACCACATTGAACCCCTCGTCCTGCATCTGACGGTAACGCCATTTCAGGGCAAAGCCCGCGGCGAACAATATGACAGGACGCTTCCTGGACTCTGTTGCAAAAAACGTATCTATCACGTTTTCCGTCTTCAACAACTGCTGAAATATGCTTATTCCCGACATATCCTTTTCCTCCTGAAAAATAGTTGTGACATTTTTTTATGATAACAATTTAGCATCCTATATCTTTATATCCCTTCGGCTTCCGAAAATTTAAAGGTTCTGTTTTCCCTTGTTTCGAGGACGCGCAAACAAAACATCATGCCGAACACAAATATTCCCGCTTTGGCCTATATAAAAGTCGTAATCCAGATTTTCGCGCAAAATCAAAAGCGGTATTTGCAAGTAATGCATGGGATCGTGATAAAGAGAAAGCTGTAATTTGGGGCGAAAATTGCGCAGCGTTTGCAACGCGCCCTTAATACATTCTACTTCACCGCCTTCAATATCCAGCTTGATAAGGTCGCAGCGCTTATGCGCACCGGCCAGAAAAGAATCCAAATCGATACAATGGCACTCCTCCGCCGTTGTACTGGCTTCCTGCTGCACCTTGGATCCCATGCCGTTCTCTTCAATAAAAAATGAACCGGGACACGACCATAACCCAAGTTTTTCGACTAGTATATTGGGATAGTCAGCCGTGTTTTGGCGGCAGTTGGCGAATGGTCCCGAAACGGGTTCAAACGCAAATACAAAACCTTCTTTTCCTGCCAAGTCAGCAAATCTTTTTGATGTTCCGCCGTCCCATGAGCCGCCATCAACAATGATGTCGCCGGGTTCTGCGTTTACGCGCGGGTGGTCGTATACCTCATAGCTGGAATTTTCAGCAACATATCGTGCGTCACCTGTCATCAAGGATTTTATTGTCCCGAGAAATATCTTCCGGCTTTCTTCGTCACTCAATGCGCCGTATACAGTGCTGATATCTTCCAGATTTTTGTCTACAAAATCAGGAACCGCCTGGCATTGAATAAAGCTCCTGACTCTAGCAATATCCAACAAACAGTCATTCAACAATCCCTCTTTTTGCAAAATTCCTTCAAGTCTTCTGGTCGAGAATGTATCCCAGTGTATATGCTCCGCAAAAAGACAGATTCGGCGCCCTTTAATTTCATGTTTTTGATCAAAAGATAAAATACGGGCTTTATTGGCCTTGAATATGTTTTGCCATTTTTCTATATCTTTCACATCCCATTGTTCATAATCCGCAACCAGAAAATCAGGGATACATCCATTCTTTTTCCCGTAGTGAACAAAAGCTTTTTCAAGAAGAGCCGAAAAAGTAGCGACAACAGTCTTCTCCGAATCAATCTGCTCCACAAAATTTCTATTCGTCTTCACATCATGAAGCTTACGCAAGACGTCACTCATAAATTCAAGATTGCTGATATGTTTCGTAAGTCCGCTATTGATTTCTTTTTCTTTTTCAAAAAAGTTTTCCACATAGATGGGAACAGAAACTTGTACTTTCTTTATAAAATGCAAAGCGGGTATCTTGGATTCCAGGCACTTATTAAATATTCTATCTACTACAATTTCCGGGCCATTCATGGCAATAATGACGCAATCGACATCCCCAAGAACAGTAGGCTCAGGCAGAACGTCAAAGCCGTGAAGAACAGCGCCGGAATTTGCGTCATAAACAGCTACGACGGCGATATCTGTTCTCCGTAAAAGGGAAAGGATGAAATTGCCGTTCCTTCCAGCACCCCATACGGCAACCTTTTTTATGCCCATTCCCGCAAGCGCATGCAAGAATCTATCCTGTTCAGCTGGAGAAAGGTCATCAAGGGTAAAAGTTTTTAACTGAAACGTATCCATCAGAACTTCCTTCTTTTATTATACCGTTTATAAATCTAAACCAGAAACAAATCGTCCTTCTCAGGAATAAATCCGTATTATTGAATTCTCAGGCAAATTCCACGCAACTGCTTTCCGATATAAATCAGCCTCTTCTTCCTTTGAATTTGTATTTATAATCAGAAAATCGAAATGTTTTTCCATTACATCCTCAATCGGAAAAACAGGAACGTTATCAGTATTGTCAACTCTTGGATTATCATCAAAAACCGCGACGAATGCCCCGTCCGGAAAAATACGCGACCTAAGTATCCACGTCGAGTGCAAACCAGTGCCGTAAATCGCTATTTTTTTGCCCTCACCAAATCCGCGGCTCACCAAATCAGAAAGAATATGCGACAAAAAATGCTCTTTCCCCGGAGCCGGAAAAGATGGCTCCACTGATTTGATCTTCAGATCATTCCTTTGGATAAACCAGAGACGCCAGGAATACAACGTCAAAATCGAAACGCCACGGGGTACCCAGCTTTTTGCCTTTTTATAGAGGACTCCTTCGATGGTGTCAGAGCTGACAAGGAGAGCGTCATATTTAATGCTTTCCGCTTGAGAAGTAGAAAGGAGCGGAATACCATTAATTGAATCCGACTTCGGGTTATCATCGAAAATCGCGACAATCGACTCAACCGGAATTATGTGCTTATCCATCAGTCGACTGGTATGAGCACCCGCGCCATAAAGAGCTATCTTCTTATTTTTTACAGATTTTTTCTGCATAAGTTTCCAGAGCAGCTGTTTTTGTAAATTATCATCCCCTTTTTGCATGCGGAAGCCGGTAATGAAATTACTTAACCCTAGTTTCCAAAAATACAGGCGAAGAATTTTAACGCCTTCAGGCGCCCATAGCTTTGCCTGCCGGTAGAGGACTTTTTCAACGGTATCGGAACTTATAAGTATGATATCGTATTTTAAACTGCGGGACTGCGACACGTGCAATACGGGAACGCCCTCAATAACGTCTACTGTCGGCTTGTCATCAAATATGGCAACTATTGAATCAGCCGGAATAATCTGCGTTGCCAGAAGCCGTCTCGAATGAAGACCGGCTCCATAAAGTGCTATTTTCTTGTTTTTAAGGATGCCTTTTCCCCACAGGCAATTAAGGCGGCGGGCCAACAGAAAATCATCCCCTGAATGCATCGTGGGAAGGTTTTTTTTAAGGAATATGATTATATTGCAGAGGAAGCCAGTCCAGTCATGTCTTCTCAACTTGAAGCCGGCATACATCTTGGTCAGTTGGTAGCGGGTTATCACCATCTTTATAAGAATCGGAAGCGTGTAAAATCTGACGGATCTGACAATATGCAGATACATACATTTTGTCATCCGGGACACTATCTCGCTAAAGTTTTTATCATCAACATTTTTAGCGTTAAGTCTATAGTATGACTCTTGGCGCGAGTATACGACATCATGCTCATAGTAGAAAAAAACTTCATCGTTTATCAGGAACTTGCCTGCCTCCGCCTGGCGCATAAGTCCGATCATGTCGCTGCCAGCCAGAGGATACGGCCTGCTGCAAACCATACGGTATATTTCCGTCCGCTGCAGTCCATACTGAATAAATCCCTCAAAAGTTCCGGCGCAATGCCCTGACGCGATATGATTGACTCGCGTAAACGTACTTTCGCTTGACATGGGTTTCATATCCGGAGCTATATAGGAGACAGGATGCTTCCCATCCCTGAATACTCCGATGCACTTGCCGCCGGCAAGCACGGCATCCGGGTTATTATCCAGTAACTCTTTCAGTTTTGCAACATAATCAGATGATATGTAATCATGTCCGCCCAGATACATAAAATAAGGCGTTTTAACCTGAGAAAGAAGAAAAATGCTTCCGTTATACCTGCTTCCCATGTTTTTCGGATGACGGGTGTATGAGATAATTTCGGGGAATTCCTTCGCCAGACGCATGCATATTTCCGATGACCCATCAGTGGATGCATTGTCTCCGATGTAGAGATGTTCACACTGGTGAACGGCAGAGCGGACGGCTCTTTCAACGCCGTATGCTTCATTATATATCGGGATAATTACAGATACGTCTTTTATCATATTTCTGAATCCGTCATTTCATTTGGTCGAATTTTCTTTTTCAATTTTTGTAAGGATATCTGCCGCTTTTTCGTCGAGCAGATCGCCCGGCTGCAATCCGTAGTCGGGGTTGGTACATTCCCCGCATACAGGATGCCTGAAGCGTTCCCCCTTAAGCAGCATTTCCTGAAAATCTCTAAGTTTAGTGGATTTCCATATCCCTGGAAGGCTTTCCTGATTTACATTTCCCAGCAGCACAGGGAATTTTGTAGCGCAGCACGTCCTGACATTGCCATCAGGCTCTACTATCATAGCGTAAAAGGGCATGGGGCAGACTTTAATGCGTCGGTGTTCATAGCCTTGCTGGGTCTTGTCAAAAACAGTCCCATGTTTCTCATAGTCCACGCCATGCGCGGTAGGCACGATATGTTCAATCGCGATTCTGTCGCAAATCCCGTCAAAAAGCTCATAAAAGCGCTTATCCTCATCCTTTTCCAGAGCGGAATCCACGATTTTTATATAAATATTGCACTGTTCCTTGTGCTTGTAGAAGAATTCCAGCTGGCTTCGGAATTTTTCAAAATCGACATCTACTCCGGCAACCTTCCTGTATTTTTCCGAGGAAAGGCCCTGCACGGATATTCTGATATTGTCAAGCCCGGCATCAACAAGCGCAAGTGATGTTTCGTTTGACAGGAGGTAGCCATTTGTGACCAATTCCAGCTTGCCTGCTATACCTTTATCCCTTGCATAGGCAATCATTTGAGAAAGCTCTTGATTAATCAGCGGCTCTCCGTGTCCGGCAAACGACATTACCTTAAGTTTTTCCGTAAAAAGGGCGCAGCCATCCACCGCATGCTTGAAGGTATCAAAAGACATGAGTTGTTTTTTATGTCCGAGCTCCGAAAAATCCGGCTCGCTCAAACTGTGAATGCAGTAAAAACATTTAAAATTACAGAAATAGGCTGGAAATACATGTACGGCAAACGGCTGCTCCAAGGGCAATATATCAGCAAGAGGCGCCCGTTCCTGACAGCTGCTTTGAACAATTTTTGCCATTTTACGATTCACTCCTGTTTAAACGGTTCAATATTGCAGGAGCGTCATCATCAAGCGAGTCTTCGGGATGAGATACATCATCAGGAGCGCAACAGGTTGCACATTTAGGATTATCATAGCGCTTCCCGTTAAGCTGTTGAATCCGGAACTCTTTGAGTTTTGCGCCATTCCATATCTCGAAAAGACTTGATTCATTGACATTCCCCGGAACTACAGGTTTATATATCGTATCGCATGGCTCTACATCTCCGTCAGGAAATATGCCAAGCATAAAAAAAGCGAGCGGGCATACGTCTCTTTTGGTATGAGTCCGACCGTAACGGTCAGCGGTAATGCAGGACTTTTCAGAGTAATTGACTCCACTGTAGACAGGGCGGCAACGCTCCACGTACATGCGATCGCTTATGTCCCTGAATATATCGTAAAACTTTTCGTCTTCGCCCGGATTGAGAGCGACATCCATGACCTTTACAAATACCTCGCACGACCTTTTGTGTTCATAAAAGAAGCGTATATTCTCAGTAAGTTCGTTAAAATCAAGATTTACGCCGCACACCTCACGGTATTTTTTGCTGCTGATTCCCTGGAGTGAAATTCGTAGAGTATCCAGCCCTGCATCAATCATTCTCAGGGCCACATTGTGATTAAGCAAAGATGCGTTGGTTATAATTTCCACCCGCTCTGCTATATCAGCGTCTTTAGCCATCCTCACCATGTCGGGAAGCTGCTGATTAAGCAGCGGCTCGCCATGTCCGGTAAGGGAAAGGAGTTTGAGACGGTCGGGAAAATCCTTCAACTGCTCCAGTATCTTCTTATAAGTGCTCATCGGCATCTGCTGCGGCGTAAAGCCATACTGTTCCTTCATCTTCTCGGCGCCCAGTGAATGTCCGCAATAATTGCAGCGAAAATTACAATAAGTGGTTGGAAAAACAAACAGCGTGAATGGCGTCTTCAGCGGCACGGCTTCTGAAAGTTTTATTCTCTCAAGGCCGCATATGGGTTTTATTTCAGATGGCATTTTTCACCTCCTTATCAATGTCAAAGAATTGCAGGAGCTTTCCGGTATCATCATCAAGGTTCTCATTTTCATCGAGAATACATGATGTAGCATGACATGTATTGCAAATCGGCACCCTGCTGCGTTCATGCCGCAAATGGGAACAGATGAGCTTATTTCGCTTTCTGCCGTTCCATATCTCAACAAGGGTTTCTTCTTTAATATTTCCCATTGCAAACGATGCGGGCAGACCGCTTACCGGACAGGGAAAAACATTGCCGTCGACATCGATCTGAAGCTGATAGAAAACAACAGGGCAGACATCGCGCGGGACAACTTCCTCATTGTTCAGGTTGCGGGTATTGTCGGCAAGTCCTTTAGGATTCCCCATCGGCTGCTGCAAAGTTATGAGGTGCTCTATAAATATCTGGTCGCAAATCCCCCCGAACAATTTATAAAAAAGGTCTTTTTGCTCCTGTGTTTCAAGAAGAGCGTCTATGATTTTTATAAAAACAGAACTCTTTCCTTTATGCGTATAGAGATAGTCCAGATTTTCCCTGAGCTTTTCGAAATCGATATTGACGCCGGTTACTTCTTTGTATTTTTTGGAATCAAGCCCTTCCAGCGAAACCTGAATGCGTGACACTCCTGAAGCGGTCAAGGAATCCGACAGCTCATGAGTAAGCAAAGTTGCGTTGGTCAGTATATCAAGGCGCTTGAAAATATTCATATCCTTGGCAAAAGCTATCATTTCAGAAAGGCGGAGGTTCATCAATGGTTCCCCAAGCCCTGAATATACGATTCTTATAGGAGGTTCAGGAAACTCAGCAAGCTGGCGCATAAGAGATTTATACAATTCGAAGTCCATATGCTTCACTTCAAGCCCGGCTCTGGCCAAGGCGCCATCGGAATTCCCGCGGGTACCATGCATGCAAAAAAAACATTTAAGATTACAATATCTGGTTGGTTCTATGAATACGGTAAACGGGGCAGATAAGGGCAAGCTGTCAGCCAAGCGCCTGCGTTGCGTGTCATAACTTGGTTTAACTACTGCGCTCATAAAATCACCTGTTTTGCATTTTTTTTAATTTACGGACATACTGCATATAATATAGTCTCAAGCCCGTTAATCCCGTAACTTCGGAGGTAAAAACGATAGTCGGGACACATGGAGAGAAGCAGGCCAGGGACGTTCCATAGATGCTCCAATTTGTGATAGACGCTGACTGCCATGTCGGGGGCGCACCTGCTGATTGTTTTCCGTGCGCCTTCAAGGGCTTCGCATTCAGCCCCTTCGATATCCATTTTAATGAAGGTGGGAGAAAAGTCTGGAATCACATCATCAATTGCAACACATTGAATTGAGGTATCTCCGCTGTCCGCCAGACCGCTTGTGGTCTGCAACCCTGAACGGAATTTCAATATTTCACACTTATTCCAAACTCCGCAGGGAAAAAGTATCTGCTCTTTTGCAAATCGCTCATTCTTAAGATTCGAAGAAAGCCTTGCAACATTATTGCCATCCGGCTCAAAAAAGGCTATCGCTTCGACCTCTCCTTTAATTCTCTTCAGGTCCCTTGCCGTATCCCCGTCAAATGCTCCGCAGTCAATAAAACGCGATGTATTCTTTACAAGCGGGACTGACGGATCAAAATATTGGGGTTGCCCGGATGGCGCTGAAAAATACCCGGGTCTTTCATAAATCAACGCTTTCAAATAATTATTAAAGACATCGCAGCTTGCGTCATCTTCAAGAAGACCGGCTGTTTTTATTACGATGGAAGGCGATTCAAAGATCAGTCTCAATCCATGAAAATATATGATATTTTCCCATCCCCATTCCGACAAGCGGCCCCGAATATCGTCAAATTCCTTCTGCCCGCAAAAGAATGCTACAATCACTACCGAAGCTTCTTTGTCAGAAATCCCTGCACAGGAAGCGGGAAGAAAAACAGGCCTTCCACAACAACTCTGCCCCTCGGAACCTCGGAGATCAAAAAAAGCCTCTACATCCACCCCCTGGCTCTGCAAATTTAAGAATGTCAGGACACCTGCATTTCCGGCTCCGTATATATAGACTTTCTTCCTCTTCAGTATGTCGCCGACAAACATTCTCCTTGCGACGCACTCCTCCGAATCCAATAAATCACGGACTATACCAGCATTAATTTCGTTTGGCATAAGAAGCCTCCTTCATAATATCCGCCCACGCCGTAAGCATATTATCGTCACGAAAAGCCCGAGCATACTGAAATACAGACCCTTTATTTTCGCCTCTCAGCAGCGGACTACAACCTAGAATCATTTCCATCATTTCGCTCGTCTGACCGGAGAGTCCGGCACAGAGACTTGATGAAAAACAGGACCTATCCCTGCCCAGGCATGATACAAACCAGTCCGATGGTGTCTTTCCTGTGCATTCACTGAAATCCATACACCGTTTGGGCTGTGCCATCACCCTTTCTATCGCGGAGTAAAAACATTCCTGCATCCGTACCCTGCTGTATTTTTCAATGACATGACTCCTGGCCCTTTCCCCCATTTTCAACCTTTCCTCCGGATTCTCAAAAAGATATCTCATTGCCTTTCCATATTCTTCAGGGCCTGATACCAAAAGGCCGGTCTCTCCGTCCTTTATGATGTATCGCTCCGTAAGCTGGTCAAGAAGCACGGGAGGCACCCTTAAAGCCATCGCCTCAAGAATCACATTTTCCGTAGTGCATGTATGGTGCGGCATAAGCGGATATCCAAACACATCGAAACTTGACAAAAGTGTCGGAACATCTTTTATATAACCGTGAAAAGTAACTGCGCTTTCCGGTATATGCCTGTGCATCAGATCTTTAAGCTTATCGTGCGAACCGCCGTCTCCTGCCAGGATAAAATGCGCGGAGGAAATATTTACAGCCTTGCAGAAAGCAACATAGTCGGGATGGAGCTTAGAATGATCCAAAAGCCCCAGATAACCGATATTGAACCCGTTATGCGCCTGACGCGGAAGGTCCGGAAAATCGTCAAGGCCGGCACATCCGTAAACAATCGCGCTCTTTTCCATCAACATATCTTGCTGTAAACCTGAAAAAATCTCCGCTGAATAGGATGCCGGAGTAGTAAACCAGACCATGGAAGCCTGATTCAGAAAACCAGGACTCAGCGCAGGCACCGTGAGATTGGAGATGTGGGACCATATGACAAGCCTCGCAGGAGATGGCGGAAAATGCGCAAGGAATTTTGCCAAATTAGGGTTATGCCACCAGTGCGCGATAACAACATCGGCCTCATCGACCTTACGCACAAGCTCCGCATGGCATGGCTTTATGAAAACGGCGGCTCCTGAATCCATGGCCGCATTCACAAAATGAAGAGAGGTGGGTTCCTCCAGCAAAACAATGCTGTGACTGGCTCCGTCCGATGCAGATATCCCAGATATTACCCGGCCAACCCCGCCACCCATGTGCGGAGTTATATGCAATATTTTCAATTCATCAGGAGTCTTCATTTTATATACTCCCCGTCAAATTTGAATTTTCAATACTATCAATTTTTTTGTGCTCTCCCCAGAATGCCATTGGTTCATAATCCGCATATGGATAATATCCCGGGTTGAGCCGGATGCTTCGTCCGCTTGCCGCTATATAGTCATCGACCAGTTTACGAACCGATACGGGTTTGCCGCTGCAACAGTTTATGATGCCGGTTACTTTTTTCTGCAGTGCTGTTTTAACAATACCAGAGGCAACTTCATCAACGGAGAGATAGTCCCGCAACTGTTCGCCGCCGGACATGTTGAACACTTCGTCTCCATTCTTCAGGGCCGCTGCAAGCTGAGAAAACAGCGAGCGGGAGCTTTGCCCCTCGCCGTAAAGATAAAAAAGACGTACCCATTTAAAGTTAAATTCCATTGTTTTTTTCAATTGCTCGATGAATTTTCGAAGCGTATCCTTCGCAAGGCTGTATGGAGTATTTGGAATGGTCAGCATATTTTCACTTAGGGGGCCGTTCTGCATCCCGTATTCGAAACATGTGCCGGTTACGGTTATATCCTTAAGCCCGTTGGCTAGCATATTTTTTATAAACGCATAGTTTGCGGGAAGATTTCTTTCGATATGGAAGAGGCTCTTGTAGTCAGGAAGACCTTCCCATGCAAGATGTATGCATATATCCGGGTTTTCAAAAAAATCAAAATAATTGTCTTTTGCCTCATTCAGGTCGGACTGGATGAACCTGATTTTGTCAGCCCAGTCAAACGTGCGGATTTTTTCCTGATTTCTTGCCGTTGCCACGACTTCATGCCCCAGCGACAAAAGTCTTTTTACGACATGACTGCCGATAAATCCGGATGCGCCTGTTACAAGTATTTTCATCAGTGTTTTCTTTCCTCCCCGCCAACTCCCAGCCATACGCCAGTCAACAGCGGATGAAAAGCATCGCGTTCGGACATTTGCTGAACCGGAAGCGGCCAATTTATGGCAAGGGCCGGATCGTCAGGGCGCAGACCGTCTTCGGAGGACGGAGAATATGCGCAGGAAGCAAAATATACCATTTCGCAGTCTTCTGTAAGTGCCTGAAATCCATGGGCGAAGCCCTCGGGAATCAGGAGTGAAACATGCTTGTCTTCGGAGAGCTCTATTCCGTGCCATTTCAGAAACGTCGGAGAATTGTGCCTTACGTCTACAGCGACGTCATATACTTTTCCCTTAAGGCATGTCACAAGTTTCCACTCGCCGTGCGGTGGATATTGAAAATGCATTCCTCTCACCGCGCCTCTGCATTTTGTAAGTGAACGGTTTGCTTGCGCTATTACGCCGGGGTGCCCGAATTCGCGCATGTCCTCGGCGCAGAAAAGCCGCTCAAAAAAACCGCGTTCGTCACCGACAGGTTTTCTATGAAGTTCCAGAAGCCCCTTGAGCGGCGTTTCAATTCCGGTAAATCTATTGCCCATTTATTTCAATTCCGTTTTGATATGCGCTGATATCCGAATCACAGAGACTGGTGGAATCGGCCCCGTCGACTTGAGACTTATACCAGTTGACTGTATGGCGGAGAGTCTCATCAATCCCCCACAATCCACGCCAGCCGAGTCTTAAAGCGGCCTTAGAACAATCCAGCTTGAGAAATCCCGATTCATGCGGCTGACTTGAAGACGCCGGGTCGATTTCAACTTTCCCGCCGCCCCATATAAGCATCATTTTTTCAGCCAGTTCTTTTACGGTGACAGCCGCTGTATCCGGCGGCCCGAAATTCCAAGCCTCTGCAAAAGACGCGCCTTCTTCTCCGAAAAGGCGTTTGCCCAAAAGCATATATCCATATAACGGCTCAAGCACGTGCTGCCACGGACGGATTGACACTGGATTTCGAAGCAGAAGTGTTTTCCCTGTCTGAATGGCCTTTATGAAATCAGGAACAAGCCGATCAGAATTCCAGTCGCCGCCGCCAATCACATTTCCGGCTCTTGCGCTTGCTATTTTGGCAGAAGATGGAAAGGAACGCCGCCAGCAACTTACGGCAAGTTCAGCCGCCCCTTTTGACGCGCTGTAGGGATCGTGTCCGCCTAGAGCATCATCTTCTCTGTATCCCCAGAGCCACTCGCGGTTTTCATAGCACTTGTCAGATGTTACGACGACAGCTGAACGCACTGTTTCGCAAGAGCGTAAGGCATCAAGCAGATTGACAGTGCCCATGACATTGGTTTCCCATGTCAAACGCGGCTCCTTATACGAACGCCTGACTAATGGCTGAGCCGCCAGATGAAATACAATATCGGGACGAGCCTCGGACAGTTCCCTGGAAAGCCGTGCCGTATCCCTGACATCGGCCTCAATATGTTTTATTTGTTTTTCGAGATTAAGCAGCCTGAACAGCGAAGGTTCCGTATCCGGCGGCAGTGAATAGCCTGTAACGGACGCGCCTTCCGAAAGCAACCAGCGGCAAAGCCACGAACCCTTAAATCCGCTGTGTCCTGTTATAAAAACTTTTTTCTCTTTGTAAAAGCCGTTTAACATATCAATTTTCCCATACTTTCCATTGGGCCTTCCCTGTGTCCCACATGCCATCAAGAAGCGTCTTGTCCCTCATTGTGTCCATCGCAAGCCAGAATCCTTCATGGCAGTATGCCGCAAGATTTCCCTCGCGTGCCAGCTCAGGAACAATGTCCCCCTCCCAACTGCAGGAATCCCCCGAAATTAAATCCAGAACAGAAGGCTCAAGGACAAAAAATCCTCCGTTTATCCAGCCGCCGTCCCCGGCAGGTTTCTCCATAAAATGGGAAACATGTCCATCTGCCGCGATATCGACTGAGCCGTATCTGCCCGGAGGCTGAACCGCCGTCATCGTTGCGCTCTTGCCCGAGGATTTATGAAACTTGATGAGTTTATCTATAGGTACATTGCTCAATCCATCCCCGTAGGTAAAGCAGAAACTGCCCTTGTTAAGATATTCCCCCACTCTTTTCAAGCGTCCGCCTGTTCCAGACCCCAATCCGGTATCGACAAGGGTTATCCGCCAGTTTTCGGCGTACTTGTGGTGAATTTCGACACTATTGCTCGCCATGTCGAATGTAACGTCAGACATGTGTAGAAAGTAGTTAGAGAAATACTCCTTTATAACATAGCCTTTATAACCGAGGCATACGATAAAATCCGATATCCCGAATGTGTGGTAAATCTTCATTATATGCCAGAGAATGGGGCGTCCGCCTATTTCAATCATGGGCTTAGGCCTCAGATGCGACTCCTCCGATATACGTGTACCCATTCCTCCGGCCAGAATCACAGCCTGCATTTTAATGGACTCCTTTCCAAGCTTAGCTTATGTACTATAAGCAATATCTGAGATATTTTCGCAGTAACAATGCCAGATATTTGAGTTTTTTAACGGATTGGCGGTTTGTAAGCTCCTATTTCGCCGGATTCCAAAAACTGACCGAACGCATCGGAACTTATCGACTTGGGCAAGTCCCATATCCTTCCGTAAATGGGCACCCCGGAGATTAGCTCTGCCGGATAGCAAAAACCGCAGTCTTCCGTTAAAAGCGAGGATAGAAGCAAAGTTCCCGTTTCATGTTTATCTGGTACTTTGCCTGTTTTTATAAAATCCTGAAGTATCCCGTCAAGCGCATGCTTCATTTTCGTAAATATCGGATGTCCCGGCATTGCTCCCATAAAAGCCACGAGAGGCCGTCCGTCCTGTTCTTTTGAATAAGAGGTATAAACCAGTCCATGCTCTCTGATTTTCTCAATCACGGGCGCCAGGCTTTTAAAAGCCACGTAACATGCGTTTATCCACAATCCGCCATACGTGCTCAGAATATGCGCCCTGAGGTAATCGGCTGCATTTGCAGGAGGAAGGTCGAAACAACGTAAGTTAAGGTCAGGCAGAAGTATCGCAGCTCTGTATCTATTTAAAAGAGCATGACGAATGCCGGGAAAGCAACATTTCAACACGCTTTCATTGCAATGTTTTATCAAGTCAGGAGCAGGCGCATCTTCAGAAAAATCCCAGTATTGCCAGATATGCAAGGCGCCTGTACGTTTTGGCTCGGATGCTATTTTCCATAGGTCAAAGGCTGGGTTATCCAAGAACAATGCAGAATTTAAGATTCCATCTTTAAAGCGCTCAGCCGCTGGCAAAAGAATTTTCGCCGCTTCTTTTGCCAGACCGTCTCCATGATAAGATTGAAATTCAACGGTATTTATAAAATCAACGATAGTTTCCTGCGGCACCCGTTCCGCTGCAAATGATATTATGTCAAAAGCTTTCTCTTCGGACAAACCGGAATAAGGTTCATAAGGCTCCGACGCGTCGGGCAGAGGGTCCCTGAACAATATCCCATCAGCCCGCCCCATATATTTCCGCGCAACTTCTTCGTTTTCCGCTCTGTATTTTTCTATTATCGCAAGGCAAATATTTGCAGAGAGCTGCCTGTGAGTACCGAACGGATTCGCCTTCCCCAGTGACAACTGCCACTCTTTCACTCTATTTCCGGGAATACGGCCCTTCTGTGAGTTGGCAGAGAGAATACAGTTGTTAAGACGTACAAATTCGAGGCTGTCTCTGCATAAACCAGGGTTCATTATGTCCGCCGGTTTTTTATATTCTTCAGTTATTGGCAGACCGAAAATATCCAGGAAGTCAGCAAAGATACAGCCGTGCAGAAGTTGTTGTTTTTCATATATTCTGACAATTAGATTTTCTTTTCCTGCTATCTGAGCCAAATAATCACAGAATCCGCGAGTGTTCATAAGGTAACTCATGGGAATCTTGGCGGGAAGATCGGGATCTTCAGGGCTGATTGTTGTGTAATATGGCCAGCTGTTTATGCTTTCCGCGTAGGCTGATTGTGCCCATTCATCCTGTCTCCGCAAATAAACTATTACGCATACCCTGTCCGCTATTTTCTTCATTCGGCCTATAACATATTCCAAGTCGATTCCAAACTCCGGAATGAGAAAATTCTCGCAGGAAATAACTATTCTCGAGGATTCAGCCGCTTCTTTCGCAATTTCAGCCAGCAAAGCGTCGAGAAACTCCTCCGAAAGCATTGTTGCATTTACAATGCCGCTATGTTTCGGGTAATTCTCTTCGCAGCCTGTATGCGGATAACAGATACCTTTCCTGCGTAATACGTCAGTATTGAGCATCATAAAGTTTTGCAGTGCAGTCGTACCTGTTTTGGGGTAGCCGACATGAAGATATAATGTTTTCATCTTAGCTCCTGTTTCCCTTCAAAACCTTTATTATGCTCATTTGTCATGCCTGAAATATATTTGAACATATTTATCTCGAATGTGCCGGGCGGAAGGAACGGCCAGAGCGCCGAGGCAAGCCGACTTAAAAATTCTTCGTCTCCCCATTGCCCTCCTGCTTTTTCAAGCATCTCCCGTAACTGTAAGCCTTTTTCCGGTTGCAGCATTATCGGATCGTCGAGAATCGCGTTTACGGCTTCACGCGCCAGTATATTTTTATTCCCCGCTTTAGCCACTGCTGCCGTTAAGATGAGCATCCATGCCTTATAGCGGCGAAATGGAGCCGGCCACAGAGACGCATTTGCAATCCATTCCTCAATCGGCGTATCTGGAATATACGAGGCATCTTCAGATGCACGCATTGCATGATAAAGGAATAAACAGGGATTGAAACAATTGTTCAACGCAATTGACTGAGTCCGGGCTCCGTCCCTCACTATATCTTTGGCTTTTCCCTTCATTCCCTGGCTTATAAGAGTCAAGGCATATTCAAACTTGAGCATCCATCGCCACAAGTTGATCCCCGGGCGCATTTCAAATTCCGTACTGAAATAGTTAAGCGATTCATCCAATCTGCCGATGGACCTCAACGCACGAGCCATCTCTGTCACATACGGCTCCGAAATGGCATTCGCTTTTTCTACTTTACTTATTTCTTCGGCAACCGAGAGCGTATCGTCAAAACGTCCCATAAAATTCGCAACGCACATACGGTTCAGCTTGTCGCCCAGCGATATCGGAATGGGCACAGCCTCCGGAGAGGTGAGCAATTCAAGAGCTTTTTCATAATTCCAGGAACAAGCTTCAAGCTGGGCCTTATTGAATCTGAAAAATGGCCCCTGCAATCCTTCCTTTTCAGCAAAAGCTAATACAAGTCCGGCATCGTTAAGCGCGCCAAGCCGCAAATAAGAAACAGTCAGAGAATCCAAAAAATCAGGAAGCCTTATTTCTGAAAAGTTCAGGTAAGCCAGCTGTTCTTCGGCCTGTTGTGGACGGCCGAGCATGATGAATATCTCGGCAGCCCTCAGCCTGAACCTGTCTAACTTTTCTCTATCAAGCGTACCCGATGCCCTGATCTTTTCGATAAATTTTATAAGCTGATCCGGCATGCCAAGGGAAGCTACCGAATTGAAAAGCGCATCGACCCAGTCGTTTAAGTGAAATAACTTGGAGCATTCAGTAAAATCAAGCGCGGATATAATTCGTGCAGATTCGACGGAGCATCTCGCAAGCAATAACCCGTGTGCGACCTTAAGCATGATAACCGGAGATGACGAGTAATCACGCAATACTTTATCGGTTATGACACGGGCCGCCTTTTCCCTTTCGGTATATTCCGCTATTTCGATGAGAACGGCAAGGGACTTCACCATGCTTATGAGTTCCAGAATAATATTTTCACCCGCTCCGGCCGATGCCTCAGAAAGGGAAGCCCTCAAAAAAGTCTCCACTACATGCCGGATTGTTTCAGAAATATTCTGGGCATGGAAATGAAAGAGTTTTTCGCCGTCCCGCCTGGGCATAGGCTCGTTCCGCAATTCGGCAATGATTGCACTAAGTGCCTTTTTAGTGTCAAATAGACAATGCGGTGCACCCGGTTCCAGAAGGCACAGGACGGGAGAAAGCGAAGCACTCAACTCAGTCATAACTCTTAAACGGAACTTATCTGCATCCATCATTTTACTGCTTTTCAGTGTGGCGAGTCCGGCTGCACTGTCAAAAACCCATTCCAGAAGACGATTTTCCTGGGCGTTGTCTTCAAGTTCGTCCAGATTAAAGGAATACACGCCTCCGGCACTGAAACGGTTAAGCCTGTCCATAAACCATATCATTGCCTTGTTAAGTACCGGATTGGGCCGCGTACTCTCTGGCCTTGTAATTCTCATCAGCGGCCTGGCTCCGCATTCCAGTATTTCCGCAAGTCTTTGGTGCACACCCTCCAGACTGTTCAGATGCAAACAGCATGACGCGCAACGGTAGGCGGAAGCGAGTTCGGCACCGTGCGGCAAGGCGCCCTTGTAATACCTGGAGAAACGCGGATGCATATGCCATCCTTTTCCATAAATATGAATATCCGCGCCAGCCTCGTCGAGCCATTCAAGCACAACATGACGGTATATGACATCATTCAGGTTCCAGAAAAGCTTTTGAAGCAGAGACGCCTGTTTATCTTCGTCCAAATTGCCCCATGCCTTTTTAAATTCTTTAAATTCCAGCAGAAAGTTTTTCAGCTCTTCATAAGTGGTTATGCACTCCCCGCCTCTATACTTCGCCCAGAGGCCGTCATGAATTGCAAAAAGACAATCTCCGGAAACCCCATAGGGCTTAACTCCAGGCACAAGTTCTTCTCTTAAAACGAGTTCAGTTGGCTTTCCCCGATTAGATGCAAAACATATCTGGCAGGCATATTTTTCCAGTTCTTCGGCGGTTGGGCTGCGCGGGTTGAATATTTCCCGGTTCACGACCATCTCCATTGGGAAGAGGCGGCTTACGTCATAACCAAAGTCCTTGAGCTGCTCGGTATACCCGACAAGTATATCGCGTTCCCTTTTCCTTGCATTTTCGTTCCATTTCTTTGCGGAGACGCGGCTGTTTACCAAAGGCATGGCATCCTGTATCCACGTAATGAACATCATATTATCGGGATACAGGCAGATATTCTCATCTTCTGTCCGGAGATGATTTATGAAGAGGAAGACGTCGGGTTTAAACTCGTTTATAGCTTTGGCCATCAGCCAGGGGGATAGGTCTCTTTCAGCTTTGAGTATGGAAACTTCCCATCCGGCCGATTCAAAGGCAGCACAGGTGTCGCGGGTGCTGTATTGGACAACCGTGCTGCTTGCATGCGTCGGCATAAGAAGGCGCGGTTTTCGCCCGGCTTCGCCCGATATCGCCTTCCGAAGGGCTGAGTCACTCATCGACTCATAATATTCATTGTTTTCCTTCTGATATTTTTCCGTTTCCCGGGATCTTTTCATATAGAGCTGCGCTAACGGGTCGATAATACGAGTGACAAGTTCTTCAGGCAGCTCCGATACCGGAATGAAAAGGTGTGACCGTTGAAAGTCTTTTTCGCAGAGCCTGACGATTTCTCCAATGTCCTCATGCCAGAAGAAAGCAAGTTCCTCCCTCATGATGATAGGTACCTGATTGGAAACCTTGAGCCAGCCGGCAAAAGCGTGAATGGAGGTCACGATGACGTAAATGTGCCTAAAAGGCTCATTGAAGGAAAGCCTGCTCTCGAAGTGCCTGAACACAGACTCAAGAACCATGCCTGGATTCAACCCAACGATGACAGCCGGACTCAGGCCCTGTCCGAGCCGATGTTGCATTTGGGCTATCGCTTTCCGTGCCGCCTGAACTGGATTTTTAGTATTGGAGACCGCCACATGGGATCCGTCTTGTTGTGTCAGCGCATAGCAGTAGGCGCCGTCTTCGGTTCTGACGATGTGTATTTTCTCGAAGTCATAGCCGTTCAGTTTGTCAGCAAGACGCGGGAAACGTTTTTTAATGGCTTCAATATTTTCAGAGAGGATGCTGTTTTCCATTTATTCGTCCCAATATTCAATTGAATTGCATCCGGAGGGACGCTCCCGATACTCTAACTTCGGGATGGCGGTGATTCAAGACTTACAGTAGGCATGTTTAAAAAAAAGACTCCGGCCCCAGGATTTTCTTGAAAAAAGAGAACCGGATTGCTATCTTAGTCGCAGTGCTTCTTAACCTGCACAAAAATATGTTATCGATGGAACAAAGAAATGAAAATAGCGGTTATCGCTCCACTCATGCAATCCCCCGCAGGGGGAGGTGCTGTCACGGACATATTTGAGACCTTCGGAATCATTGCCAGAACGAATGAATTGCTTATCCTTTCGGCGCGCTTTCTGTCCTCACCATTCGGAAGAGGTGTCTTCAAGGAAAAGCCACAGCTCAATGTCAATATTATTGACTTTGAGACACTTCCAGACAGGGAAACTTTCATCGGCCGACTTCTGGATGAGACAGCAAAATTCGCCCCGGACGCCGTAGTCATCGCCGATGCCTGGACGACTAAACCGTACCTGATAACGGAATTCAGGAAACACTGGCCCGTCGTTGTCCGGGTATATGCCGAGGAGTTGCTATGCCCCAGAAATAACCAGCGATGGCTCAATGCACATCTCTGCGATTCAAGCACAATCGAAAATCCAAACTCCTGCGTCGATTGCGCCAGACAATATCGCGATTTCATATACAATCTCAGAAATGGCGCCGACAACCCTCTTACCGAAGAAATGCGTGTCGCTGACATTTTCAGGAACGACTACCCGGCGACTATCTCTGCCGCACTCAGAGGGCTTCATGCCATAGTTTCCAATTCTGAAATGAAATCGTTGCTTTCCTCCGCCGGGGCAGCCAGGGTCAGTATTGTTCCTCTCGGCGTGGATACAGATTTTTTCAGCCCCTCCTCCGACCGGAGAGATCGTAGCAAAGGTAATCATTTCCGGATACTCCTTGCCGGCCGCATGGATGATAAATCGAAGGGGTTCAAAACCACGCTTGACGCATGTAATATCCTTGCGGAAAAGGGATTGAAGTTCGAACTTCTAGCAACAGCTTCCACCATGCCTGACCCGGCAATGCCCGTGCCCCCGTGGCTGAACCTTCTGGGCTGGCTCGGTCGTGGTGAAATAAGAGATCTGATGCGGAATTCCGACTGCGCACTCGTCCCCTCACTCTGCCGAGAGGCATTCGGACTCGCCTGGGCCGAAGCGATGGCGGTGCACCTGCCGGTCATTGCGAGCGATACGCCGGGTCCTCTAGAGTATATAACGCATGGCGTGGATGGCCTTATCTTCCCGAAGGGCGACGTCGCGGCACTGGCAGATTCAATAGAAAAGCTTATGACCGACGACGCGCTGAGGAAGCGGATTGCCGATGCCGGATTTCACATGGTAACCTCAAAACTCAAATGGTCTGTGTCTGCGGCTGAAACCCTGAAGGCAATAAAGACAGCTGTCGCCGAATCTTCGATTATAACCTAATCGTGCATAGACACGTCGAGATTAAGGCAAGGGAAAAGAGCTAGTACATATTATATATATCTAAAATATTGTTACTGAAGATCACAAAAAAGTCAGAGTCCGATATGCAGAACTGGTTGACTTATCCGTTGAACTGGCTAAGTTAGCAGACAAGGGAACCGAATCTTGAGGCAAAATGCTGGCACTCAGAGAACTCGGGATAATCAAGCAGTTATGCAGTGCGGGCATTTTTTATTTTTAGACCTGTCACTTCTCAATAAGTAAGTGACGGGGCGGAGCGTGGAAAGATTTAGCAAAAAACAGCCTTAGCTTTGATGGTCCTAAACAACGCAATATGACCGATGAAGAGGAAAAACTGAATAATCTTATGCCTGAAATTAAAATGGAAATGCCGATTTACAAATGAAGGCTATAATACTTGCGGCCGGAGAAGGAAGAAGGCTCAGACCGCTTACCGAAAACATTCCGAAATGCATGGTTGAATTAAACGGGAAACCCCTTCTCCAATACTGGCTCGACAACTGCCAGAGAAGCGGGATTAACGAAGTCCTTATCAACACGCATTATCTTGCCGAAAAAATCACGGATTTTATAGATTCGGTCTCGCATCGTTATTCCATGCGCATACACTGCGTTCATGAATCTGAACTTTATGGGACCGGCGGAACACTGAAAAATAACTCTGACTTTATAAAAGGCGAAGAATTTTTCTTTTTTTGCCACGGAGACAATTTCACCAATATCAATATTGGAAAATTCATAGATTTCCATACCAGAAAAAAAAGCATGCTCAGCGTGGCGCTGTTTGAGACAAATCTGCCCAAGCAGTGTGGAATCGCTGAAGAAATAGGCCCAGACGACAGGATAGTCAAATTCATCGAAAAACCCGAAAAACCCACGTCTAATCTTGCCAGTGCCGCAATTTTCCTGATGTCCCCGAATCTAATAAAAGATTTTCCTGACAAAAAACATATAGATTTCAGCAAGGAAATACTCCCCGCCTATCAGGGGCGGATGTATGGATATAAATTTGACGGCTTCAATATTGATATAGGAACCTTGGAAAACTATAAGACGGCATGTACATTAGCGACTGTATCTTAAACAAATATAACAGGTAAAACGACAATGGCCCAGTCTTGGGGAAATAAAATCTCATCAATATTTAATTTACTGGGGCAGTTGGAATTTACCGACGGTAAAGGCGGGCCGCTTGATCGTGAAGCCGCTTTTTCCAAACTCAATAAATTGACATTGGATATCCGCTCTAAACATAAAACGGTATATGTGATTGGAAACGGAGCCAGCGCCTCCATGGCAAGCCATTTTGCGGCGGACATGGCTAAAAATGGAAAATTACACACTCAGGTGTTTTCCGACCTTGCGCTTATAACCGCGATTTCCAATGACCTCGGATACAAAGAAGTTTTTGCCGAACCTCTGCGCAGAAGGGGGCGCAAAGGCGATATGCTGGTGGCAATCAGCAGCTCAGGAATGTCTGAAAATATCATTGAAGCAGTAAAAATCGCAAATGCGCTGGAGATGGACATAGTAACTTTAAGCGCGATGAAAGAGGACAATCTGCTAAGGGGACTTGGCAGATTGAATGCCTATCTGCCCGCTAAAACATACGGAGATGCCGAAACTGTCCATGCCGCCTTTCTTCACTTCTGGATAGACCTTATAGTGGAAAATTAAAATGTCTGAAAAAATTATAGTTTTGGGGAGCAATTCATTCTCAGGATCACATTTTGTCAATCATTGCCTTGACGAAGGAATGAATGTCGTGGGCATAAGCCGTTCTCCGGAACCGGAACCGGTATTTCTTCCATATAAATCTAATGCTTCAATCCATAATTTTACTTTCTGCCAGCTGGACTTGAACAGGGACATAGACGGGATTGAAAACCGCATGATGAAGTTCAAACCCGATTACGTGATTAATTTTGCGGCACAAGGTATGGTCGCGCAAAGTTGGGAGGCTCCCGGGCAATGGCTTATGACCAATGCCGTTTCGGCGATAGAACTCCATGACAGACTCAGAAAATGCGGGTTTCTAAAAAAATTCGTTCAGGTCTCGACACCTGAGGTCTACGGTTCATGTGAAGGGCTGGTAAAAGAAAGTACTTCCTACTGCCCGAGTACCCCGTACGCGGTTTCCAAAGCGGCCGCGGACATGAGCCTGATGACTTTTCTAAAGACATATAAATTCCCGGTAGTTTTCACGAGAGCGGCAAATGTTTACGGACCCGGACAGCAACTTTATCGAATAATCCCGATTACCATCCTTAAGTTTCTCTCCGGAGAAAAACTCCAACTGCACGGAGGAGGCCATTCCGTAAGGTCGTTTATCCATATCAGGGATGTGGTAAGAGGAACTCTTAAGGCCGCAAGGTCTGGAAATCCCGGAGATATTTTTCACTTTTCAACTGCCAGGAATATTTCCATCCGGCAGCTTGTAGAGAAAATTGCAGGTTTGATGAATGTCGATTTTAATAAGCATGTCAAAACAGTTAGAGATAGACTGGGTAAGGACTCTGCGTATATTCTTGATTCACAGAAAGCGGCCGACGAGCTGGGCTGGCATTGTAATGTCTCGCTTGATGACGGGTTAAGGGAAACTATTGAATGGGTCACTGATAATTTTGATACGTTAAGATACTTACCTGAAAAATATATACACAAGGCATAAACATGGGCAATGATAAATTCAGAATAGACAGCCATAAGCTGATTTACCATCCGGAGCGGGTTGCGGACTGGCTCAACGGGAAAAATATTTATCCCATTTATATGGAGATAAGTCCTTGCGGAGCATGCAACATCAGATGCAAATTCTGCAGCGTTGATTTTATGGGATACAAAAACCGTAAATTAGAGACAGACATTCTTCTTGAACGGATTAGCGAACTCGGACAATTAGGCCTGAAAAGTATAATGTATGCAGGGGAAGGGGAACCTTTTCTTCATCCGGATATGTGTGAAATAACAGAACATACGAAAGAAAACGGAATAGATAGTGCGTTCACGACCAATGGCATACTCATGGAACCTAAGAAAATCGAGAGAATATTGCCGGTTACCGAATGGATAAAGGTCAGTTGCAATGCAGGAACCAGAGATGTTTACGCGCAGGTTCATGGAACACAGCCGGAAAACTTTGACAAGGTTTTTAAAAATCTTACACATGCTGTTAAAGTGAGAAGAGAAAATAACTATAAATGTACCCTCGGCATACAGTCAGTACTTCTGCCGGACAATGCAGATACTATGGTTGATCTTGCAAAAAGAGCTTCTGATATCGGATTGGATTATTTTGTAGTGAAACCTTATATGCCGCATCATCTGAACAGGCATTCATATGACATAAAATACGGCGAATATGAATCCCTGGAGCAGGAACTGAAGAAATTTCAGAACGAAAAATTCAATATCATTTTCAGATTGAATGCAATGAGTAAATGGGACCATAAGGAAAGGGAATATAAGAAATGCCTGGCCCTGCCTTTCTGGTCATATATTGATGCGGGTGGAAATGTCTGGGGATGTATCGCACATCTGGATAATGATAAATTCATTTACGGAAATATTTATGAATCAACATTTAAAGAGATATGGGAAGGCGAAAAACGCGCTGAATTCCTGAAATGGATCGCTGAAAGCTTCTGTCTGGAAACCTGTAAAATCAATTGCCGGATGGATGAAGTTAATAAATATCTGTGGCAGTTAAAAAATCCACCGGGACATGTGAACTTCATATGAATGAAAACAAGCACATAATGAATTTTCTTCAGCAAAAAGGAATCATATGGAAATAGATCTTTTGAGGAACTATCCGAAATCCAAACGGAATGTGAAAGAACGTGGAACAGATAAAACCGAAGAAGACAGGCGTATTGCCCGCCAATTCGGTAAAGATTTCTTTGACGGTGATCGTAAAACAGGATACGGCGGATTTTCCTATAATTCACGTTTCTGGGAGCCTGTTATTCCGGATTTCCAGAAACACTTTGCATTGACCGCTGATTCATCCGTGCTTGATGTCGGCTGTGCTAAAGGCTTTATGCTCTATGATATGGGCCGACTTATTCCCGATATAAAATTGAAAGGTATTGACATTTCAGAATATGCTATTGCAAATGCAGTTCCCGAAACGAAGCCTTATATTCAAGTCGGCAATGCAGTAGATCTTCCTTTTGAGAATAAATCTTTTGATGTGGTTATTTCCATAAACACTATCCATAATCTTGATCGCGAAGAATGTGCGAAGGCTCTCCAGGAAATTGAACGGATCAGCCGTAAAGGCAGTTTCATAACTGTTGACGCATACAGGAATTCTGAAGAAAAAGAGCTCATGGAAGCATGGAATTTGACTGCGAAAACATTTATGCATGTTGATGAATGGAAAAAGTTTTTTGCGGAAGTCGGGTATACCGGGGATTTTTACTGGTTCATTCCTTAGGACATCTATACCTCAAAAATGAAGGAGTCCATATTGTGCCTCTAATTGATTCAAAAATTGCAATCGAGCTGTTTCGTTCAATATCAAAAATCAGAATTGCGGAAGAAACTATTGCTGAACGTTATGGTGAAAATAAGATGCGTTGTCCGACGCACCTTTGTATAGGGCAGGAAGCAGTGGCTGCTGCTATCGGCATTGCCTTGCGGAAAAATGATTTTGCGGTCAGCACTCACAGGGCGCATGGACATTATCTGGGCAAAGGCGGTGATCTTAAGGCTATGATGGCAGAGATTTATGGAAAAGTTACCGGATGCGGCAAAGGCAGAGGCGGCTCCATGCATCTGATTGATAAAAATGCAGGGTTCATGGGAAGTACTGCTATTGTGGGGGGAACTATTCCTCTAGGTGTTGGACTGGGACTTTCAATTCAATTACATAAAACAGATCAGGTATCCTGTGTGTTTTTGGGCGACGGTGCAGTAGAAGAAGGCGTTTTCTATGAATCCATGAACTTCGCCGTCCTGAAAAAACTTCCGGTGCTTTTTGTCTGTGAAAATAATTTATATTCAGTCTATTCTCCTCTTTCCGTACGTCAGCCGGATAGACGTCAGATCTCTAATATGGTTGCCGGAATCGGATGTGTTACAACGCAGGCTGATGGGAACAATGCGCCTGAAGTATATGATCTGGCAGTCAAATCCCTTATGAAGATAAGAAATGGAGAAGGGCCCGTTTTTCTGGAATTATTCACTTATCGCTGGAGAGAACACTGCGGACCGTCTTATGACAATGATTTAGGTTATCGTTCTAAAGAAGAATTTGAGTCCTGGAAAAAACGTGACCCTCTTGTTATAATGAAAAATTATATTCTGAAGAATCATTTTGGAACAGAAAATGATCTGGATGCCATTTGCAAATCTGTAGTTAGCGAGGTTAATGATGCATTTATTTTTGCTGAACAATCTCCTTTTCCCGATAAGGCTGATTTGTCCGGACATATCTATTCGGAGGGCTGCTAATGACTAGATCTATTTCTTATGCCCATGCTGTAAATGAAGCTTTATCTCAGGCCATGAAACAGGATAAAAACGTAATTTGCTATGGTCTTGGCATTCCAGATCCCAAGGGAGTCTTTGGAACCAGTTCAGGACTTCAGGAACAATTCGGTTCTGAACGGGTTTTTGATATGCCTACTTCGGAGAACGCTATGACCGGAATTGCGATCGGAGCTGCTCTCAATGGCATACGCCCGGTAATGACACATCAGAGACTTGATTTTTTCCTGCTGGCAATGGACCAGCTGGTGAATAATGCTGCAAAATGGCATTACATGTTCGGTGGAGCCTCGTCTATTCCTATCACAATCCGTCTTATATTGGGAATGGGCTGGGGGCAGGGACCGACACATTCACAGAATCTGCAATCCTGGTTCGCACATATTCCTGGACTAAAGGTAGTGATGCCGACTACTCCGGAAGATGCCAAGGGACTTCTGCTGTCAAGTATCTTCGATGACAACCCTGTTGTTTTTCTTGAACATCGCTGGCTGCATAATCAGGACGGCAACGTTCCGGAAAATCCATCTTTCAGGGTACCTATAGGCAAGGCAAAAATATTGAGAGCAGGTACGCAGATTACTATAGCAGGAATGTCATATATGAATATCGAGGCATTGCGCGCAATTGCTTATCTGCAAACGCTGAATATCAGTTGTGAACTGATAGACATACGTTCATTCAATCCTATAGATTGGAATACTATTTTCAATTCTGTCAGAAAGACAGGACACCTTCTGGTCTTAGATACAGGCTCAGAAACATGCTCAGTTGCAGGTGAAATTATTGCGAGGGTTTCCATGGAGGTATTTTCATCTCTTAAAGCTCCGCCTGCCAGGTTGGCTTTACCGGACATTCCAACACCTACAAGTTTTGCATTAACAAAGTATTTTTATAAAAATGCCAAAGATATAGTGGCAGAGGTGGCCAAGCAACTGCATTTTGATTTGCCCCATGAAATACCGGAACTGGAAAAAAAATGTCCTCATGATGTGCCGGGAAATTGGTTCAAGGGACCCTTTTAATTTTTAATAAAGAAAAACATTATGAATAAGCAGAATATCAAGAAGAAGTTAAAAGTCGTTTTAATGCAACCTAATTTTCAGTTATTGGGGAAACGAAGCTGGAAACTGCTTCCTTACGGCCTTTGTCTGCTTAAAGCTTGCTGTAGCGATGAATTTGATGTGACTGTTTATGACCCGAATTTCGACAGCGAATCAGAGGACTTGATTAAACAGAAGTTGCTTGAGTTTAAGCCTGATGTTGTCGGGCTTACTTCGTTCTCTACTGAATATATTAAAGAAATTTATTATCACGCGAGCTTTATAAAGAGTACCCTGCCGAATGTTAAAGTTATTGTGGGCGGTGTACTTCCTACGGTTTGTCCAGAGAAGATAATATCGTGTAATGACATAGATTATCTGATAATGGGAGAAGGCGAATTTGTTTTAAAGGAGCTGTTAAGAGCAATTGTCTCAGGCAACGAAAAAATAGCAGCCGGAATCAGAGGCATAGCTTTACGCGATGCCGGGCGGAATATTATAAATGACCGTCCTGATTTTATAAACGATTTGGATTCGTTGCCATTTCCTGATTATTCTGATCTTGACATTGTAAAGTATGGCAGTTTTGAACACAGATACGCGCATACGTTGATTTCACGCCAACTTCCATTTGCTACAACTATGTCCTCGCGCGGCTGTCCGATGGGATGTACTTTTTGCGCGGCCAGTACAGTGTCAGGGAAAAAAGTAAGGCTCAGGTCAGCTGAGAATGTTTTATCGGAAATTGAATATCTTGCCAAGAACCATGGAATCAAGGAAATTATTTTCCTCGATGATCATTTTTTATTTAATCGCCGCCGCGCCATGGATATAATGCATGGCATAATATCCCGGTTCCCCGATCTGACGTGGAAATGCGTGAATGTCGCTGTTTTTTCGCTTGACAGTGAGATTCTGGAGACGATGCTTAAAAGTGGTTGCAACCAAATTACTCTTTCAATTGAAAGCGGTGACACTGATACGTTAAAGCATTTGATTAAGAAACCGGTTGATCTTGAGAAAGCCAAGGAAATTTCAGATATAGCCAGATCTTTTGGAATAGAGGTCGTCAGTAATTTTGTCATAGGTACTCCTGGCGAAACCTGGGAACAGATACGAAGAACATTTAAATACGCGGAGAACTTAAATATTGACATGGTTAATTTTCATATTGCCACTCCATTACCAAAGACTGAACTTATGCGGATTTGCATAGAAAAAGGGCTTTTGAAATCTGAGGATGAAGTGGCAGGCTACACAGTAGGTGCTATAAATACTCCAGAATTTACAGGCTTTGAATTGCAGGTACTAAGAGCTTTCGAATGGGACCGTATTAATTTTTCATCCAAAGAAAAAAGCCGTACCATAGCAAAGCTTCAGGGGATTACCGAAGAAGAGGTTGAAGAATGGCGTAAACAAACCAGACGGAATCTGGGAAACATTCATTATACCAGATCGCAAGAAGATAACGGAGAATTGATTTTTCAATCCGTTCAATTCAATAAGGAATTACACCATGTCTAGTTGTAATATTTGCGGAGAAAATATTGCCAAAGTTATTGATCTTCCTCAATTACCATTTACCGGTGAATTCAGAAAGCCCAATGAGCCGATTGACAAATCATGCAGGGATCAAGCTTTTTACTATTGCGAATCCTGTGGACACGGTCAGCTTGAGAATTCGGCACGTCCGGAGGACGTATACAAGGATACTTATTTATTCCGCTCCGCAGAGAGCAAAACATCTCGTTCCGGGTGTGATTTTTTTATTAATTTTCTTCGACTTTTTTTTCCTAAAATGTCATTCAATCGTATTGTTGAATTTGGTTGTAATGATTGTTATGCTTTGAAAAAACTTAAGGGCGCGGAAGTGAAACTGCTTGGTGTTGATTTGATTTTTGCAGATAAGAAAAATTATATTGACGATTCTGAAATAATGATTGCAGGCAAAAGTATTGAGAATACTGATTTCAGCCTCTATTTTAACGAATCTCCTGATTTTGTATTTTCCCGTCATACGATGGAACATATTCTTTCTCCCAGAACTGTGATTGAAAAATTATTTAGTATGACTTCCGAAGATACAATTTTTGCTTTTGAATTTCCGTGTTTGGATATATTATTAAAAAACGGAAGATTTGATCAGATTTTTCACCAGCACGTGAACTATTACAGCGAAGCTTCTTTTCTGAAGTTAATGGAAGATGCCGGAGCAGAAGTCATTGGGAGCTGTAAAAATTGGACTCTCTGGGGGGCACTGATAGTTATTGTCAGGAAAAAAGGCAAAAAGACAGGCAGTAGAAAATATAATGCATTGAGAAGCATTAATGATATTGCCATTAAATATGCATTATTTCAGAAGCAGATGGAAATATGCGGGACATTTATGAATGGAAGCGAGGCTCTTTACGGATTCGGTGCGGCACAAATGCTTCCGGTGCTGAAATATCACTTGGGAGAATCTTTTTCTAACTTGAAGTGGATTTTTGATGACGATCCTGCTAAAGCGGGATTGAAGTATAAGAATTTAGATCTGAAAATATGTAGTCCGGATAAAATAGATTTTAGCAAGAAGGATATTTTACTTACAGCATTGGATAGTAGCCGGATGCTTATGTGCCGTCTGGCTTCTTTAAATCCTAGAAGAATTATTAATCCGCTGAACGTGATGTAATCAAGGAGACTATGTATGGATTTAGGCATAAAAGGCAAGCTTGCGTTGGTTACCGGTGCCTCTAAGGGAATTGGAAAGGCTGTTTGCCTTGCACTGGCAGAGGAGGGTGTAAGGGTTGCAATGGTAGCCAGAAGTAAAGAATCGCTTGAAGTTTTTATTGATAAAAAAGGTAAAGAACATATTTCATTAGTTTATGATTTATCGAAAGAGGATGCACCTTCTCGTATGATAAAGGATTTGACCGAACGGGCTGGATATCCAGATATCGTGATAAATAATGTCGGTGGTAATTTAGGCATAACGGATCCTCTTTGTTCTATTGAAGACTGGCGACGTTCTTACAGATTCAATTTTGAAATAGCTGTTGAGATAAACCATTTAATCCTGCCTTATATGCAGAAAAACAAGTGGGGTAGAATTGTCCATATGTCTTCTATTGCAGCGTTGGAAAATCAGGGTTCTCCTACTTATTGTGCTATGAAAGCCGCTCTGAATGCATATATACGGTCTGTGGGGCGATACGTTTCGTCCTCCGGTATAAGCATGTCTGCTGTAATGCCTGGAGCTGTATTGACTGAAGGCGGATATTGGGATATTGCAAGAAAAGAGCGTCCTGATCATGTAAAAAAATATCTTGAAGAGCGAATGGCGATAAAACGTTTTGGATCTCTTGATGAGATATCCAGGATTACGGTTTTTCTTTGTTCTCAATATGCCGGGTTCATTGCCGGTTCGGCATTTCTGGTTGATGGTGGACAAGGTAGATGTTTTCAAAACGACTGAAAGTGAAATTGAATATCAAATAATAATTCAGGTGCTATTTGCCTGAAAATGGAGCCAATATGAAAAAATCAGAAATATTGAATAAAATTATTTTAGCTTTGTCGGAAGCAAAAGATTTTCATAAACCTAAAAATAATATCTATGAGTTTTTTTCAGTAGCCTTACAGAAAGAGATTAAAAAACTTTTCAGCAATGAAAATGCTGAGGCTGTAGAGTTTTTGCCTTTCGGGGAAATTATATTTCCATATCATAAACTTGGAGAGGCGGTAGATTCTTTAAATTTATTTGAAGTAGACGAAATGATGGTTTTTAGTTTTTATTGGGCCAATAAAAATAGATATAAAAAGGTACTTGACCTAGGGGCCAATATAGGGTTGCACTCAGTATTGATGGCGAAATGCGGTTACACCGTGGATAGCTATGAGCCGGATCCGTTTCACTTTAAGATACTCAAGGAAAATATCACTATAAACGGGCTCAATAGCGTTAACGCTTTTAACCAGGCGGTTTCTGTGACAAATACTAATCTTAACTTCACGAGAGTTAAGGGGAACACTATGAGTAGCCATATTTCCGGAGCCAAGCCTTCTCCTTATGGCGACTTGGAATATTTTACAGTTGAAGCGCGTTCGTTCAAAGATATTATAAAAGGAACGGATTTTGTGAAAATGGATGTAGAAGCCCATGAGAAAGAGCTTGTTAAGTTAACTGACCGTGCCGATTGGGAAAACATGGATGCAATGGTCAGTATACATAATCAGGAAAACGCGGATGCTGTATTTTCCCATTTGACAAAAATAGGAGTGAATATTTTCTCCCAGTTTATAAACTGGAAAAAAGCAGGTAAAATTGAGGATATACCAATAAACCATTTCGGTGGTTCTATTTTAGTCTCCACAAAAGATGAAATGCCTTGGTGAGATTTATTGTAAAAAGAGGATATTATGATGAATAAAGAATTGCGAAAAGCGATAGTTGACATGATTGTCAAAGCAGGGGAAGGACATATTCCAAGCTCGTTTTCCATTATCGATATTATTTCCGTCCTGTATGACCGCCATTTAAAATTTAACCCTAAAAAAACTGATTGGGACGAACGGGATTATTTTGTTTTAAGTAAGGGGCACGGTTGCGCTGCCCTGAATGTTGTATTGCAGAGGCACGGATTTATATCACAGAATGATATTGATAACTGTGGCAAGTTCAATGCTATTTTGAGCGGACACCCTGACAGGACTAAAGTTCCTGGCGTGGAGGCATCCACCGGTTCTCTCGGACACGGGTTTCCTTATTCTGTAGGTATCGCGCTAGGACAGAAAATATTTAAAAAAACGAATAAGGTTTATGTCCTTATCGGCGATGGAGAAAGCCATGAAGGTTCTGTATGGGAATCCGTGCTGGTTGCGCAAAATATGAAACTTGATAATCTATGTTGTATTGTAGACTACAACGGATCGGCTGCTCAAATTCTTCCGCATCCTGATATTGCAGCTCAATGGACTGCTTTTGGCTGGACTGTGACAGTGATAGACGGACATAGTTCAGATGATATAAACCGGGCGTTTGAAGCCTTTAAAAATAATCGGAGCGGAAAGCCCTTTGTAATAATCGCACGTACTGTGAAGGGAAAAGGCGTAAGTTTTTTAGAGACGCACGGTCCTTGGCATCATAAAATACCCAATGAGATGGAATATAAGGCCATAATGGAGGAACTTGAATATGTATGAGGGAGATAAGCCGCTCAGATCAGTGTTTGCTGATACAATGCTTGAGATTGGTCTGGCCGATTCTAAACTTGCTGTTCTAGTCGGAGACATAAGCCATTATGCGCTTCAGCCATTTGCGGCTGCCTGTCCCGGTAGATATTATAATGTCGGTATATGTGAGCAGTGCATAGTAAGCATGGCTGCAGGACTTTCGCACGTTGGATTTAGGCCAGTTGTCCACACGATAGCTCCTTTTATTGTCGAGCGGGCTTTTGAACAAATTAAACTTGATTTCTGCTATCAGGAACTTGGAGGAAATCTGATTTCTGTCGGGAGCGCTTTTGATTATACAGCATTGGGATGTAGTCATTACTGTTACGACGATTTTTCACTCATTAAATCGTTGCCGCGCACGCAGGTTATTTATCCGGCAATGCCCAATGAGTTTAAAATTTTATTCAGTCAGACTTACGCCAATGATCTCCTGACGTATTTCAGACTTCCCGGAACAAGACATGAAATGGAAATAAGAGACTCTGATATTTCGTTGGGAAAAGCGGTTGTAATCAGAGAAGGTCATGACTGCACTATTGTTGTAACCGGGCCTCAATTGAAAAATGCAGCGGCAGCGGCGGAGGTGCTTTCAGTGTCTGGTATTAATTCTGAGATAATTTATATTCACACAATTAAACCGTTTGATGTGGAGTGTGTGAGAAACAGCATAGGAAAGACCCAAAAGTATTTGGTCGTTGAGGAGCATTCAATGTATGGGGGGCTTGGTGACGAGACGATCAGGGCTTGTGCAGGATTGGAAAGTTGTAAAGGAACATTTATAAATATTCCTGATAAATTCCTGCATGCTTACGGAACATATAAAGAACACTGCGAGCATTACGGTTTTACGGCTGGTAATATCGTAAGAGAAATAAAAAAAATGTTCAAAGGATGAATATAATGAGCGATAAGGCAGATGTTAAATTTCATCTGAGGCATGAGGAGCTTACAGAGCGGATTTATAAAAATCCTGATATGCTTCCTTCCCGATATGTTTTTGTCCTGACCAATCTCTGTAATCTCAAATGTCCCTTTTGTTGCCAGGCTAAAACCAATGCATCCGAGCGTATGACTGCGGACATGTGGATTTCGTTTGCTGCCCAAATTCCTGATTATGCAAGAATTACGCTAACAGGAGGAGAACCTTTGCTATTTAAAGATCTTGAAAAAGTCTTTACTTTTGTTGTGAACAGAAACCCATGCAATATTATTAGTAATGGAGTTTTGCTGTCAGATAAAATTATTGAAATACTTTTATCTCATCCAAATTTTAAGGTTCTTTCAGTGTCTCTTGACGATATCGGCAATAAAAGCAGAAATATGACAGATTCCCAGTGGAATAGCCTAGTTGCAAATCTTAAAAGTTTCAATGTTGCCAAAAAGTCGAAGAATCACGCAGCTTTGCTTGATATCAAAACAATGATATTGGACGGTAATGCTTTCGAACTTTTAAATATACACCGTTTTTGCGTTGAGGAACTTGAATGCGGAACCCATGTTTTTCAATTCCTTAAAGGTTCTGAAATACAGCATTCGGACCATATGTTTTCTTTTGATAACATTAAGGAGATTCCAAATGATTATCGGTACAAAAATTGGAACGTAATTGTTCAACAGCTTGAAAAGGTAAGACTATACAATCGGGAACGTGGATGTCAGCCGTTGTCATTTATGCATCCTAGAATGGTTGATCTTAACTCATCCGAAATTCTTCCTGATTTCAGCTGTCTTAACGCTCCGGGATTAGATAGCGCTTTTTTTACCTCCTGTAAGTTCCCCTGGTCCAGTGTACATATAAACTATGACGGGAACCTTTTTCCATGTCTTGCCGTTTCAATGGGAAATATCAAGGAGTCTTCTTTAAGAGATATCATATTCGGTAAAAAAATGAAAGAGTTTAGAAATTATATCCTGGCAAACGGCTTGGCCGGGGCATGCAAACGCTGCGGATGGCTTAGACCAGTTGAAACGGGAGTTGAAAAATGAATATATATGTTTTAGGTGCAACTGGATTTCTCGGAAAAAATATCATGTCTCATTTTAAGCAACGCAAAAATTATGGACTTTATGGTTTTTCTTCGAACGAATGCGATCTGCTCAGTACAACCGATATAAAAAGCTGTCTTTCTTCTCTTGATGAAAACTCTGTTATTATCTTTACATCCGCGATAACGCGTATTATTGACAATTCTTATAATTCTTTGTCAAAGAACTTGAACATGGTTATGAATTTGTGCAGTTTTCTGAACGGCAGGAAAATCGCACAGATTATTTATTTGAGCACGATTGACGTTTACGGGCTTGTTGGTGATGATGAGGTCATCACTGAAAATACACTTCCTCAGCCCAATGACAATTATTCTCTGTCTAAGCTTGCCTCGGAATTTATTTTGAGGCAGGAGGCGGATCGTGCCGGATACCCTCTATGTGTGTTCCGGCTTCCTGGTGTTTACGGGTCGGGCGATAATGGAAAAAGCGCTATCAGTTCGATGGTCTTATCCGCTGTCAATAATGAGTCCATAACTATTAACGGTGATGGTTCTAATCTTCGTGATTTTATTAACGCAAGAGACGTTTGCGAGGCTGTAGAAGTCGCCTTCATTCGGAAAATTAACAATGTGATTAATTTGGCTTCCGGCTGTAGCTATTCCATCAAAGACATTTCAAAAATTATTTTAAGAAAATTAGACATTCCGGAGCATAATATTATCTTTCAGCCTCTTGGTAAATTTGCCGGAATAGCGAAAAGAGTAAAACATTTGCGATTCGACAACTTACAGTGTAAGAATCTTCTTCCGGATATCAAGTTTGTAAAACTCGACAATGGAATCAGTGAATATTTAATTAACAGTGGCTATTTTAAAAAATCGGGGAGTTGAATATTATGCCTTTATCTGGAAAGGTACGCAAAATCAAAAATTTGGACTTTATGTTCTTAGTCAGGAAAATACGCGAAAAAGGATTTGCACATGTTTTGAAACGAATCTGGCAGGAAATAACTTTTCAAGAAATGAAATATTCCTCAGTAATCGTGGAAATTACCAGTTTTTGCAACCTATCTTGTCTAGGTTGTTCTCGGACTGTAAAAACCGCTCTTGGAGAATGGACTAATTCTCACATGAGCCTTGAAAACTTTAAGAAACTTTTAAATATTCTGTCTCCGGCGTTTAATATTAACCTCCAGGGGGTTGGCGAACCGACACTCAATCCTGATTTTCCTCAAATGATCAGTTTGGCTCACAAAAAGGGGAAATTCAGGGAAATAACATTTTTTACAAATTTACTTGTCAGAGATGCTGATTATTATTCCAAATTGTTCGATTATGGTCTGACACAATTCATGGTGTCCGTTGATTCTATTGATCAAAATATAATTGATGATCTCAGAAAAGGAACGGATGTGGAAGATCTGAAAAACAGACTTTATAATATCTCCAGGAAAATTCCATCGTCAAAATATGCTATTAATATAGTTGTTGGAAAAAGAAATATTGAAAGCATAGAAGAAACTTTACAGTTTTTAAGTTCTCTGGGAAATTTAAATGTTATGCTTATTCCGTTTGATGATGTCGGAAACAGTTTATATTGTTTGACGTTGAAAGAAAAAATCCATTTTTTTGAGCATATGGCAGTTATTGCGGATAAATATTCAAATCTCAGAATATCTTTCAATAGTTTTATTCCTACCCGAGGGCCTTGTACAAATGTTTCTGCAACTCTTTCTATATCTGTGGATGGATTTCTCGTACCTTGCTGCAGAGTTTGGAATAAATCCTTTTATGGCAAATTAAATCTTTTTGAGGCTGATGCTTCCGCTATATTTTATTCTGAAAAAATAAAAAAAATTCAGGACTCTTTTAACCATAGTTACGCGTCTTTTTGTGACGGATGTCCATTCTATATTATTCCGGCATCAAAAGGTAAAGTTTTTTAAACAGGCATATAGAGTAAATATGATTATCAAAAAAGCCGCCGTGTTGTTTGAGACGAAAAAGTCTTTAAAAATTGTAGAGAATATCATCTGTCCGACCTTGGCCTCCGGGCAGCTTTTTGTCGAAATAGCCTTCAGCGGCGTCTGCCGCAGCCAGCTTATGGAAGCTCAGGGACTTAGGGGCGAAGACAAATACCTTCCACATATGCTGGGGCATGAAGGCACCGGCACTGTCCTTGAGACCGGGCCGGGCGTTACAAAATTCAAACGGGGAGATAAAGTTGTTTTAGGCTGGATTAAAGGTTCGGGCATTGACGCCGGAGGCGTCAAATATCAAAAAGATGGAATTCAAATCAACGCCGGACCAGTCACAACATTTAGCACACATGCAATTGTAAGTGAAAACCGCTGTTGCTTATTGCCGGAAGGAATTCCTATGGATGTAGCAGTACTGCTTGGCTGTGCAGTACCTACCGGTGCTGGCATCATTATAAATCAGATTAATCCGGCATCGGGAAAATCTATTGCACTATTCGGTCTAGGCGGCATCGGAATAAGCGCATTAATGGCAACAAAACTCTATGATTTCAAAAAAGTTATAGCTGTAGATGTTGAACAGCGAAAACTAGATCTTGCACTTGAGCTTAGTGCGACTGACATTATAAACTCCTCCACGGAAGAGCCTGTGAAAAAAATATTGGAATTGACTGATGGAAAAGGAACCGACTATTCAGTTGATGCATCAGGGCAAGCATTGGTGACAGAACAGGCTTTCGGTTCTGTACGTACGGGCGGCGGCCTTTGTATCTTCGCGTCACATCCTGATTCCCGTGAACGAATATGTCTTGATCCACTTGATTTCCATAAAGGAAGAAATATTATGGGCAGTTGGGGTGGCACCAGTATTCTGGACAGAGACATACCGCGTTTTGCGAAACTCTATCTTGAAGGGCGTCTTCCACTGGAAAAGCTTCTTGATGCGCGTTACAGTCTTGAAAACATAAATCAGGCATTGTATGATTTGGACGCCCACAGGATAACAAGGGCCCTTATAGAAATAAACAAGGATATTGCATAATGAAGAAACTGCATGAAGATTCATTGAAAGCATTAGAGCTTATTTCAAATCTCCGGAAACAGAAACGGAATGCAAAATTTGTTTTTGTTTCCGGCAATTTCAATATTGTTCATCCAGGGCATTTGCGACTTTTGCGCTTTGCAAAAGAATGCGGAAACATTCTTGTTGTTGGCGTTTACGCTGACTCACTGGACACTGGAGCGGTATTACCGGAAAATAACCGTCTTGAAGGTGTAGATTCCATAAGTTGGGTTGATTTTGCGTTTATCCTCCGTGATTCGTCCCAGTCTTTCATAAGTGCCTTAAAACCTGATATAATTGTAAAAGGACAGGAGCATGAAGCTCATTGCAATCCTGAACAGGCTGCTGTTGACGCGTATGGCGGTAAATTGCTTTTTTGTTCTGGCGATCTGACTTTTTCATCTATAGATCTTTTGCGCAAAGAACTCATGGTATCTTCAAGCGATGGATTTGATTTACAGCAGGAATTTGCCGAAAGGCATTCGTTTTCCATCGACAGTCTGACCGAACAGATTGGAAAAATGAAAAATCTCAATGTCGTAGTTATAGGAGACCTTATTATAGATGAATATATTACATGTGAGGCGCTTGGAATGTCGCGCGAGGATCCGACCATAGTTGTTTCGCCGATTGTTTCGGATAAATTTGTTGGCGGTGCGGGCATCGTTGCGGCACACGCGAGCGGTCTCGGCGGTAAGGTCAGTTTCTTTACGGTATGCGGTAATGATGAAAACTCCATTTATGCAGAAAACGAATTGAAAAACCATGGTGTTTCAGTTCATTTTTACAGGGATGAAAGCCGGCCGACTATTCATAAGCAGCGTTTTCGAGCCGAAAACAAGACCCTTTTAAGAGTCAACCATTTGAAACAGCATACAATCAATAAATCGTTGACCTCGCTTATAATCAAGGAGCTGGAGAGGGTTCTTGAAAGCACCGAGCTATTGATTTTCTCCGACTTCAATTATGGAATGCTTCATCAGGAGCTTGTTGATCATGTAATATCCATAGCCAGGAAGAAAAATATCATGATGGTCGCAGACAGCCAGTCATCTTCCCAAACTGGCGATGTCGCGAGGTTCAAGTATATGAATTTCCTTAAGCCGACAGAACATGAGGCGCGCCTCTCTGTCAGGGATCATAATTCAGGGCTGGTCATTCTTGCTGAAAAACTCAGAAAAATGGCAAAGTGTAAAAACATACTGATGACACTGGGAGAAGAAGGTGTTCTGATCCACGCACAGACTTCCCAAAAAAATAAATGGATGACCGACCAGCTGCGCCCAATGAATCTGGCGCCGCGAGACGTGGCGGGTGCAGGGGATTCGTTCCTGACCTGCTCATCCATGGCCATGGCTTCCGGCAGCAGCATCTGGCAAAGCGCATACCTGGGATCACTGGCAGCGGCCTGTCAGGTCAGCCGAATTGGCAATATTCCCCTTTCAAAAGATGATTTAAGAAGGAAAATTTAATATTGATGATGGATGATAAAGAGATTAAAATTATCGAAATGCTTCCGCTTCGGAAGCGACTGATGAATAAAAGCTATCTTTGTTACAAGTTCAAAAGAAAAGGCTTGTCCGGCCTTACGATCTGGATTTTCTCTAATCTGAAAATTTTCATTGCGCGCTTGCTTTATCCAGTATTAACCGTCATTTCGGCATTCTTCTTCAGAACCTTCAGGCGAAAAGGAAAACTATCTGATAAAACGTTATACGCTTTCTATGATTTGGAAACTTCTCCTGAGACATATGACTTTTTTACGTTCCTTGCGCTTGCGGACATGAGGCGAAGCGGGCTCGGGTGTGAAAACATACACGTCCTGATAGTGCCGGGAAATGACAGCGGCTTCAAGGAAGGTTTTTTCAAATATTACGATTTGAAGAACAAAATATGGAGGCTTCGGAATATTCTCATTCCAGGCTCCTGGCTTTTAAAATCATGTACTGCCGTAACCGCGTGTGCTGATCGTCGGGAAGCTGGAACATATTTTTCAATAGCAAAAAATATATTTCCGGGAACGTATTCCGTTGCCCTGCCAGTTGGTGAAACTGAATGGCGATACTTATTGGCTCAACTCAAGGACGGTTCGCCGCTTCCTGAATTTGCCGCGTCAGCACAGGCCCTTGAATACGTCAAAAGCTGGATTAATGTACATGCAAATGGCAAAAAAGTCATTTCCATCACCCTCAGAGAAAGTAAATATTCTCCTGACCGCAACAGCAACCTTAAAGCCTGGTGCGAATTTGCCCGTTCATTGTCAGAGGAATACTTACCCGTCCTTATAAGAGATACTGAAAGAGCATTCGAGACTGTCCCTGAAGACATGGAAGGCCTTCAGGTGTTTAATGAGGCCGCCTGGCATTTGGATTTGCGGGCGGCTTTTTATATGCAAAGTTATTTGAATTTGGCTATCAACAACGGACCGACGTCATTGTCCTACCTTCTTAAAGATTCACGCGTACTGGAATTTAAGTTAACCACTCCGACGGTAATGGCCACGACAGAGGAATACATTATGAAAACCGTAGGGATCGGGCCTGGAGACAATCCTATCCTTGATGACAGAGTACGATTGATATGGGAAGACGATAACCTGGATATCATTCAAAGAGAATTCGAGAAAATGATAGAAGATATGAATTCAAAAGATGCGTCTTTCAACAGATAAATGTGCATTATTTCAACTGGAACTAATTTTATGCGTGTCCTAATATTGACAGGAGAATATCCGCGAATAGGCTACATGCAGGCTGCCTGTTTTGTGAATGAACGGTTCAAGATTTACAGGGAAAATGGAATTGAATTAAACGTATATGCCATTTCCGAAAAACCGAGTATCGCATTAAAGCTGCTTCGTTACCTGAGAAAAATAAAAACAGAAGATAAGTTTACCCGGGATCTTACTTATGATACGGTTCAATATAAGTTCATCCAGTTCAGGCAGGGCATTTTCCATAGATTTTTTCACTATGAAAAATACGGGCAATTTATGGCAGATGCCGTAAAGCGTCGAGTTAAGGTAAAGGATTATGATATCATAGTTGCACACATAGCGACCTCGGCTGGTTGGGCAGCTAAGATACTTTCAGAAGAATTCAATAAACCTTATGTTGTAATATCACATGGCAGCGATATTCACACCTCGCCCTTTCTTGCCGCGTCCTTAAAGGAAACTGTTGTCGAGATATTGGCAGGCTCAAGAGCTTCGATATTTGTTAGCCGGGCACTACTGGATACTGCTAAAAATTTAGGTTACTCGCCTCACAACGCCCATGTTGTTCCGAACGGTATCAATCCGGGAATTTTTAATCTAAAAGATAAGAAAGATGCAAAAACAAAGTGCGGAATTTCAGACAGTTCAATATGCATAGGGTTTGTAGGAAATCTTATGCACGTAAAGAGAGCTGACTGCCTAATTGAAATTTTCAGAGCAATTAAAGATGCCATACCCAATGCATATTTTACAATTATAGGGAATGGATATCTTAAAAACGAATTATTGAGAAAGAGCGGTACTTTGAAAATCGATGTCCACTTCACAGGTTCTCTGCCGCAAGAGGATGTGGCATCATATATGAAAGCTATGGACTTAATGATTCTACCCAGTCGGAATGAAGGATGGCCATGTGTGGTTCTTGAAGCACAGGCCTGCGGCACTCCCGTAGCAGGCAGTAACTGCGGGGGAATACCGGAAGCCGTAGGAGAATGCGGTATTATTATTGAAGACGGGGCCGATTTTATTCATAGATTTGCCAATGAGTCGGTAAATATTTTAAAAAAACCGTTTGATCCAGAAGTTGTCAATAAAAGAGCAATGGAATACACTTGGGAAAAAACGGCGGGACAAGAGGTTGAAATATTTAGGGAAATTTTAAGAACAAGCTCTCTGTGATTGTCGTTAATCAATCAGTACAGCATAAATGAATGCGGCATCTGAACCAATAGAAATGTATAGAAAGCTGTGAACATTGTATTCACACAAAGATTCTCAATGCGGTTGGCAAATAAAAATTTATATGCTATATCTTATTAATATATTGTCAGGACATTATGGCCAGCGGTTCTTTGCTAATTGAGTTAGAAAATGACTTGTTGCCGGCAAATAACGGGTTCATTTTTGCCCTATTGACGTTTGGCTAAGAAAATATTCAAAAAGAAATTAATTTAATGACTCGTCCTTATCAGATTTGTTCCAGATGTGTGATGGATACTTCAGATCCCGATATTGATTTTGACAATGACGGAGTATGTACGCACTGCCGTAGCTATGGGCGGATGATACGTGATATTCACATGTCAGAGAATGAAAGAAAACTGCTTCTACAGAAAACCGTTGAAAAAATCAAGAGACAGGGAAGCTCTTGCCAATATGACTGCGTTATCGGCTTAAGCGGCGGAGTGGACAGTACGTATACGGCATATCTTGTCAAAAATATGGGCATGAGGCCCTTGGCCGTACATTTAGATAATGGATGGGATACCGAAATTGCGGTAAGTAACATAGAAAAGACTGTAAAAAGACTCAATATTGACCTATACACTCATGTTATCGACTGGACGGAGTTCAGGGATATGCAGCTTTCGTATTTCAAGGCATCTGTAGCTGATATTGAAGTATTGACAGATCATGCCATTTGGGCTGTATTATATCGGCAGGCCGCCCGTCATGGAATTAAATATATCATCAATGGCGCGAATGTTACCTCCGAGTTCATACTCCCATTGTCATGGATAAGCGACAAAAATGATCTAAGAAACATAAAAGCAATTCAGCAAAGATTCGGCACTCAGAAAATTAAAACTTTTCCTACTTTGGGGTTTTTGAAATTAAACTGTTATAAATATATTCAGAATATAAAAGTTTTTATGATTCTCGATTATGTGGACTATATTAAAAAGGACGCCATAAAAATTATCGAAAATGAATTGGATTGGCGAAACTATGGCGGCAAACATCACGAGTCTTTTTTCACAAAATTTTTCCAAGCATATATTCTTCCTGAAAAATTCAAGATTGACAAGAGGCGCGCGCACCTCTCAACCCTTATTTGTTCCAAACAAATCACGCGTGAGGCAGCTCTGGATGAACTAAAAAAAGCTTCCTATAATTCCGAAGAACTCAAGGAAGATACTGATTATATAATAAAAAAACTGGGAATAACAGGAAATGAATTCAACGAGATTATGAAAATGCCTTTGAAAAAATATACCGACTATCCATCTTATCATAACAATATTTCTTATATTATGTGCAGATTCCTTTTCAGAAAATTGAAAGGCATTTAAAGCAGATAATGAATATTTTACTCATAGATCCATCAATTGGCACGGGAGACGGCTTGAATACGGGACTTGCCTGGCTGGCTGCCAGTGTTGATGCGGCTGGCTACGGCGTCAGAGTCCTTGACTTTGTCAACCGGCCTCAAATGGATTTCGACAGTACCGCATTATACCTAAAAGAAAATGTAGAGCGCTTAAAGCCGGATGTCGTTGGATTTTGTATTCACTCAATAACAACCCAGATTACCTGCCGACTGGTTGAAAATCTGAAAAAACATTATGATGGGTTTGTTATAATCGGCGGCCCACAGATGGCCTTTGAGCATGGCGAGATATTTAACAAAATGCCTCAGATTGATTTCGCTGTCGTAGGCGAAGCTGAAGACACTCTTCCCGAACTGCTTGCCGCTCTGGAGAACAAGGCAAGTGAATATTCGGAAATAAACGGCATTATATGGAAGAAGTCCGGCAAGATAATTGAAAATACGTCACGCAAACAGCGACAGGATATTGACACATTGCCATATCCCGATTATAGAAAACATTTCGGACTTGAAACACTAACCGCCCCATATTCGATTATGACCAGCAGGGGATGCCCTTACAGTTGTATCTTCTGTAATTCTCATATGAGCGGGAAAAAATGGCGTACGCGTTCCTTGGAAAATGTCATGAATGAACTTGAAAATGCCATCAGAATATATGGAGTTCAGGAATTCATGGTACAAGAACCGGTATTCAATCTGCGCCCGGAAAGAGTAGTCGAATTCTGCCATCTCCTGCAAGAAAGAAAAATTAACCTGCCATGGTTCAGCCCTAGCGGGATCCGTGCAGACAAACTCACCCCTGAATGCATTGAGGCCATGAAAGAATCCGGATGTACCGAAATAAAAATAGGCGTGGAATCTCTGGTACCGGAAGTTTTGGAAAATGCAAATAAAAATGTTACAGTTGAAACGATAGTCGAAATCTGTAATATGATAAAGAAAAGTTCATTTCCTTTACGGGGGTCATTCATAATCGGGCTGCCAGGAGACAATTATCAGCGAACGATGGAGAACTTCAACAGATCGCGTAAGCTAGGTTTTGATACGACCGACTGGTCATTGCTCATTCCCTATCCTGGAACAAAAGCTTATGAATGGGTAATGGAAAACGGCCGCATGTTTTATGATTACTGCTCCGCGGACCAGGGAGCTTTTCAAGTAACAAAACCCGGAGACATCAAGCTAGCGTTTGACACTGTAGATTTTCCTGCGAAAGAACGCATAAAGGCTTTTGTGAAGATTTCAGTAAAAAGCGGCAACTATATTTTTGACCGTAATCAGAGTTCCCTCAAAAAAGCATATTCGCTGTTAAAACAAATCATGCTCCATGACCCGCTCCGTATTCTGACGCATATTTCCGGAATATATAAGAAGTTGAAGATTAGCAGGAAAAGAGGACCTCTAAAATCTGACAGATACAAATTTAAAGAGTTAGCGCCGTTTGCTAAAACAATCCAAATCGAAAAACCTACAGGATGATCCGCTGAATGAAAAAAATGATTTTTCATTATTCTGGTCAATTGTATGATGTTCAGGATACCGGCGAAAAAAAGCGTCCATCCAAAATGATTGAGGCTTTCAGGGAAATTGGTTTTCAGGTCGAAACCGTCACGGGAACTCTTGACGAACGCAAGATGGCGCTTGGCACCATAAAAAAATGCATTAATGAATTCAGTTTCCTCTATTCAGAATCAAGCTCAATCCCGCTAATGCTGAGCAGTGATTCACATGTTCCTCTTCTTAACGGACCAGACATAGAGCTCTTCAGACTCTGCAAAAAAGCAAAGTTACCGTGCGGGGTCTTCTACAGGGACATTTACTGGCGCTATTCATCTTTTTCCAAAACTGTAGGAATGCTGAAACACATACTTTCTGTCCCCTTTTACATTCACGAACTTTTTGTATACAAAAAATACATGGACTGCGTCTTCGTTCCTTCTCAAAGATTTGCGGAAAAAGTCCCAATAATCAGCAAAGAAAAAATGATGACTCTTCCTCCCGGCTGCGATATTCCTGAGAACCTTTCTGTAAAAAGCTCCAAAAACAAAGATACCGTACTCCGGCTCCTCTATGTTGGTTCCGTAGCCCCGCCTATTTACGACATCAGTGCTATTCTGGACTACGTATCGGGTAAAGCTTCAACGCAAATGGAACTTACGATTGTAACAAGGAGGCCGGAATGGGGAAAATATTCATCTCGTTACAGACTCGCAGATAACGTAAAAGTAATGCATGTTTCAGGAGACAAACTCAAGGCTTTATACGAAAATTCCGATCTTTTCCTGATATGCTTGAAGAATGATAAATACCGTGAGCTATGCATGCCGCTTAAACTTTTTGAGGCATTCGGCAATTTACTTCCAGTTTTGTCCTGCGGGGACAATGCGGTATCGGATTTTGTAGAAAAGCATCAGATCGGCTGGGCTGAAAATAACATTGAAGACGCATATGCGACACTAGATTCCCTTGCCGGAAATCGAGACGAAATCCAGAGGCTGAAAGCAGAGCTCCCCGCAATAATAAAAGAAAATACCTGGAAAACTCGAGCCGAAAAAGTCGAGAAAACACTCGGTCGCCGGTAGTGCCCGCAAACTCCAAAGATCTTATGCTATACTTTTCGTATCATATTTTTCTCTGACAGGAGAATAATTGTTTCTGAATCATTCCCCCGCCCGTTTTTATCCAAGAATTTCAAGTATTCTTCAACTCTTGAAAAGACTTTATCCGCAGATGCCTTTTCCTTTATATATTGAAGACACCCAGCCCGATAGATCAGATTTTTCCAGTAGCGTACATCAATATGCTCCCAATCAGCTTCCCATATCATGTTTCTCAATGGGAAGAAATCAATATCAAGAAAATCTCCTTTCTCGGCGCCCTTCCTGTACGCATCTAAGGCCTTTTCCGGCAACATTGCCTTTCCATACGCATTGCCTGCCTTTAAATACCATTCGGCTTCTTTGTTGCCGGATGGTTTTCCTATCCCTATATTTTCGGGATATTTTGTGGCTTCAAGGTAAAACTCTGCGGCGCTCTTAAATTCATTATTATTAAGAGCGTTCAGCGCCAGTTTATCACAAGCCGTCTCATAGAGCGCTCTTGACAGCATTTTCCCCTCGCAGAGACAAAAGTTTCCATTAATCAGCAGGGAATAGGCTTTTTCCGGCATATCATTAGCTAAAAAGGCTTTGACCATGGAGAGCTTCAGACGGCTGTCTTTTTTTATCATGTTGTCTTTTTCCTCAAAAACGTCAAGCCATTCGGAATTTCTATCGGCTTCCTCCAGGAGGATTCCAGCTTCCATCAAGGTCCGGCTTCCGACATTGGGGGAATTTACAGCTTTTTTATAAAATTTTATAGCGTTGGAGAGTTCCGCCTTCCTTTTCCAATAATAAAGACCTATATTTCTAAGTGCATATACTTCTTCCGGGCCTTTTACTTTTTCCCAGAGCAGAACGGCCTCATTCCATCGGTCCTTGTAAGCCAACAGGCACCCGAGCTGATAGGCTGCCGTTGAATCATCAGGGTATTCTTCTATAGCAAAACGAAGGACATTTTCCGTTTCGTTGCGAAAAGCCAGACGGCTCGTCCATTGGGTTTTCTGCGAAACATCCATTGACTCCCGAGCTCCCGGCTTGTTCCCGTTTTCGCGTTTTAACCACGCAAGGAAGTAGTAGCCCTGTCTGTCTATTTCCTTCTGTGCCGCAATGAGTTCGGAGGCATCTTCATATTCATGAATATTTATATACTCACATGCCGTTTCGAGCATGAGTTCGGGATTGACATTGAAGTCAGAGGAAGCGCTCATCCCGCTGAAGAATTTTTCGCCTAGCAATAGTGGTGTCAGGTGAAAAAGATTGTCAGATTCTTTGATATGGCTTTGGTTCTTTTCTTTTAATTTCCGCTTACATAATGCATAAAGGGCCATTGCCCGCGGGTTTCTTGCTCCATACTTAAGTATCTCTTCAAGAATAAATGCGGCTCTCTTATAATCTTTAACCCAAACGCCATCAATGGCTATTTCCAGAGCTGCGGCATCACGAAACAAGTTGGAATCCATCGCGTGAGAAAAAATAATGTCAGCTTTTTTTATATTCTCTTTTCGCCTATGTATTCTACCGCAATAGATTAAAGCCTCCGGGTTATTTCTGTCGGATTGAAGAATTGTTTCCAATTTTTCCAGTGCATCGTCGTAAAGTCCGCAGTCTATCAGCAACCTTGCCTCCGATAGTTTTGAATTGAAATTTTTCGCTTCGTCATTTTTATAGATATTAAGAGCTTCCGCGCGGTGACCATGCTCTTCATTATATTTGCCCTTGAGATAGACAGACTCAACAACATGATTTTCAGCTGTCTCGAATGCAGTGTCAACAGTGGATTTTCTGACAAACTCGGCGATGATATTTCCTCTGACATCAAGAAAATGGATGTCGGTATTATCGCTTACGGGAAGTTCCAGTTTCACACATTCGCCTGTTCGAGCCGAAAACACCTTTGAGTCGCCGGGAGTCCCGCCATTGACTGCCACAATTTTTATACCATCCAGGGGTGCTGCCGCATAAAAACTGATATCTGCGATGTTTTTTTCAACTTTAATCATAGCTGCAAAATCCTCGCAGGCCAGATTGAACCCACCCGTATTTGCTACAGGAAACCAAAAATCTTTCTGGATGTGGATTCTGCCCGGTTCAAGCATCCTATAATCAGATTGCAGGGAAAAAGGTCCCGTCTGAAGTTCGCAGTAATCGGCACCTTCATCCGACAGCAGGTCTATGAAGATTTTGCCGTCGCGCGCATTTCCAAACATCCATAGTTTCCGGCCGCGGACGAGACTGCGATTCGCGACATGAACCAATCCACGAGCATGTTCATGGTGGTATATTCCATAAAAATCCTCTTCCATTTTTTCGGCAAAAACAGGGAAATGCTGTTTAATATTTTTAAAACAGCTGATATCACTGCCTTCGTGAATGGGGTAATTGACATATCCAAGACGCGAGGCATCCATCGGAGGATGCGTGTAGAGGCGCTTGGTTGAACGCGGATAAATAAACTGAGTATCCGAGTATACCGGGCAGGCAGCGTTTATCCAGTAGTAAAAACGCTGCGGCAACTCGGTTGGGTTATAGAGCTTTGACTCCATTTCAATTACCGCTTTGGCCGGATGAAGTTTAACTTCAACACTCCAACCCATTCGGCAAGTCCATTCGATATCGCCCATTGTTACAGACGCCGAGCCATCATCATATTCCCTTGTCCGACAGGAAACTTCTTCAAGGGTAGTTGTTGTATGACTGTTGGGAAAATTAAATTCGACTCCGACCGCCGGCCATGCGCCGCGAAGTGCAAAAAGCCCAGGCTTTATCACAGGATTGGAATAAAAGATTTCCGAGTCGTTCACCTTATCATACGCCGAGTAGAGTCTGCCGCCTATTTCGGGAAGGAAAGTCAGTTTCAGATAATCGTTTTCCAAAAATACGCCGCGATACTTTTTTACCTCTTTTTCTCCTGTTATTATTTCTTGTGTCGTATATGGGTAAATCGGACTGCTTCTGGGGGTGAATTCTTTTTCCAATGGCGCCTCTTTATCAGCATCTCCCATTTTGTATGTAGGAAGTTCTACGAATCCTTCTGATATTTTCACGACTTTCATCTTGAGTTATTCCTTATTTTTATTTGACTGTGATGATAAAAATCACGTGGTGCAGTTCGATAAGCGTAAACAACCTCCGATGCGCTTTCAAGATATTTTATCCCCACGCTTTGAATTATAGATTGAAGTCGATTCACGAATAATGAGCTCCGGCTCAAGGACAATGCTGCCTTCCATTACACTTCCATCTATGATATTCAAAAGCTGTTCACAGGCTATTTTCCCGAGTTCATAGATGGGGATTCTGATTGTTGTTATCGCTGGAGAAAAAAGGCGGGCCGACTGCATATCATTACAGCCGACAACCGAAATGTCTCTCGGTACCTTTTTCCCACTTTTGCGAAGCTCCCCTGCGAGCTCAACGGCAATATCGTCGTCGAATGTTATTATCGCTGTGAATTTCATTAGCTTATCAATCAAAAATGCTGATTTCTGAATATCGGCGGCTTCAAAGATATTCCCACTCCCGACACTTATACCGGCATTCGCCGCTGCTTCTTTTACTCCGTCAGTAAAATCTGCAGAGATTGGGATTTTGCCTGCGTTTAAAAGGGCTATTTTTCTATGTCCCAAAGAAAGGAGGTGCTCGCAGGCTATTTTTCCAGCCTTCTTATAGTCAACAAGTACTGCATTTACCTTCATCCCAGGGATATAGTTTTTGGCAAATACGAAGGGAATATTTTCCGTTATCATCCTTCCCAAAATATCAGAAGGGAAATGAAAAGAACCTATGATAAACCCCGCATACTTCGCCCCTCTGAGAATTTCCTGCTCAATATCATTCTCTGTTCCGGTGGCGATGATATCGAGAGAATATCCCTTTCCCGCGACAACCTCTCCAATGCCCTGAATCATCCTGTTGGTGAATGGATGAACAGAATAATTCAAGTCAGACAAAACAATGGCTATTTTTTTTGGTTTGTTCCGGCGAGAGGCAACGAATGTGCCTTTTCCCTGAATCCTATATATATATCCTGCAATCTCAAGTTCTTTCATCGTCTGGCGGATAGTATTCCTCGAAAGCCCGAATTTCTCGGATATTTCAGGTTCTGAAGGAATTTTATCATCCGGCATGAAGCCACCCGAATCAATTTGATTCTTCAGATTTCTTAAAAGGCTTTCATATTTGAAATTGATAGCTTTCACCTTGTATCATGGGGTTGTCTCAACAATCACTATTATACATGATAGGCACCTGCCTGTCAATATATCCGTGGGGTAATTAACTTTATTTTTTACCGGAATTGTAATGCGATGATGCCGCCAAAAGTCATTTTGGTACGACAAACTCAATAAACTCTAATATCTATTAG
>Ga0154591_1072_pt1 | contig 52938 bp, 50 predicted proteins | sample RifGroF2_FD_116020 | JGI IMG/M metagenome (GOLD analysis project Ga0154591, IMG submission 116020) | Lentisphaerae bacterium GWF2_45_14
CGTTTTTTGCATCAGCAAGCTTGGCAGGGCCATTTACCTTAAGCTCAAGTCTGATCTTTCCGTTCGCCGCATAAATGGAATCCTTCTCCGAAACAACTTTCACATCGTCGGCGTATGCCGTGATTAACAGTGCTACCGATAAAAACAGTAAGAACAATTTCATTCAGCCGTCTCCTTTTTTTATTTCATAAGTTCTGTGATATGTGCATATACTGCATCCGCCAGACCGGGCCCATAGCCGCCTTCAAGAACTGAAACAATCCGGCCTTTGCAGCATTTGTCCGCAGTTCCTTTAATTATCCCTGTCATTTTTCTATAGCCTGCCGCGGTGACATTCATCCCGCCGAGAGGATCGCCTTCATTCGCGTCAAAGCCGGCGGATATGAAAATGAAATCAGGCTTGAATGCATATGCTCTGGGTTTAAAAGTCTCTTCAAAAACTTTGACATATTCATCATCGCCGGAGCCTTGCGGAAGCGGGACATTCACTATGTTGCCGCTCCCTTTTTCATCAGCGTTGCCAGTGCCGGGATAAAACGGCGAACGATGTATCGAAAAATATAGAACGTTCGGATTCTCTTTGAAAATATCCTGTGTTCCGTTTCCGTGATGAACATCGAAATCCACTATGAGTATTTTAGCTAGTTTATATTTCTCCAGTACATAACGGGCGCCTATTGCAACATTGTTGAATATGCAGAACCCCATTGCTTCATTTTTTGACGCGTGATGACCGGGCGGACGGACGGCACAAAAAGCGTTTTTAACTTCTCCATTCATGACGGCATCGACTGCGGTCAGAACTCCTCCGGCCGCAAGGCACGCGGCACTATAAGAATTTTGGGAAATGACTGTATCTTTCGAGTGCAAGTATTTTTTGCCGTCCAGGCAACTTTTTTCCACTTCCTTTATATAGTCGGGCGAATGAACCGTACTTATCCATTTTATTGGCGCGGCTGTCGCGTCAATTATGACAAGCCGGGGAAATAGCTCTTTTCCCTTCAGTCGGTTCACTATCGCTTCCAGTCGTTCTTTTTTCTCGGGATGAGTTTTTCCCGTGTCGTGCTTCAGGCAGTCTGCGTTGTAGACGAATCCCGTCTGTGCCGCCGCTGCACATAACGTGTTTAGCAAAACAAAAATATAAAGCGCTTTTTTCGTCAAAGACTTTTCCCTGAGTCAGCTTTTCTGATGTTTTTCATGAAGTCTGTTTCGTATAATTTATTGGCAATTATCTGATAGCCTTTTTCCAAGGGATGGCTTGCGTCCGCGTAGGCTTCAGACGGCATGTCTGGAACGATGCAGGATTGAATGTTACGGCGTTCAAGGCTGGTTTTTATATCGTCTTGGAGTTTTCTGTACCTGGCAAGGCTTTCATCTGTAAGCATGTAGGGATTTATCGGGCCTACCATAACAAGTACTTTATTGTTATTGTTTTTGAGAATGTCAAGTATCTCGCCGAATGCTTTCCATTGCCTTGATTTTTCCAGCGGAAGCCAGTCCCAGTTTTGACGGCTGATTCCTTTTTTTGACCAATCGTCATTACTGTTTGTGTTTTTTTCCTTTTCGCATATTTCCAGTTTTTTGCAGAGTTCTTGCGCAGGGTTTGAATATGGGTTTTCAATCATCCATTCCATAAAGTCGGCATTTTCGAAAAAGGCCAGCCTTATATGGTTCACGAGCCGGAAGAACGGCAGCGTTTTTTCTTTTACTGCATCCATCCGGGTGGTCAGGTCTTCATCGTACGATGCTGGTTTGTTGAAGAATTGCGGGATAAGGCGCGGATGATGGATTCGCATCGGTTTTTCTCCGCTTAAATCATAATCGCGGCTGTTCATCCACAGAGGATTATAGTGTAGTATAACTGTTTTGTTTTTAATGCCTTTCGCATAATTCTCCAGAAGTCCTTCCATTGCCACGCTGTGCATTCCGTCTATCGCCAGATTGGCGACGAGTTCTTTTCCCGCAAGCCTGTTCAGTTTCGCCGGAAGCGTATTTTCATTATTGACGTACATGCCCCATATGACAGAGTCTCCCAAGAAAATGACAGGATACTTTTCAGCCGCTTCATTTGCCCATTTTTCGTATATCCAGTAATCATCCCTGAACTGCTCTGCAAGTCTGAAATCCTTCTCAAATTCAAGCTTTTCAAAATGCCGCCAGAGAAAAGGAATAATGCAGAATACGCATATTACGAAAATAAAGAATCCGATAGCAATCTCTTTCAGCGACAGGCGGACAGCATTTGAACTGAAATGTTTGCCGTATAAGTCAACGTACTTTTTAGGTTTTTTCTTTTCCATTCTTTACCTCTTTTTTTAAAATTGGAAATAAATAAACTGCTTACCAGCGGAGCTTGACAATATCAGAAACAATAGCATTGCGATACAAAGGGTACCTATGCGCAATGAGCGAAGCTCAAGTATTTTTTTATAGGTCGAATTAAATATAAATTGATATATCCATATGCAGCCCACAAGGATAAACATTAATACAGGCACCTCAGGAACGCCGCCGATAAAGCTGAAAATACGCTTGATTACCAGAAGGGCGTCCTGCAACGAGGAGGCTCTGAAAAATATCCAAGTAAAACAAACAAAATGAAAAACCAATATCTGTTTAAAGAATTTGGGCAACTTGATGTAAATGGCTGACTTCTCTATTTCGATTGTGAATACCCTGCCCAGCGCATGCAATGCTCCCCATATAATATATGTCCATGCGGCACCATGCCAGAACCCGGAAACCACCATTGTGATAATCACGTTCCAGTACATCTTATATTTTACTACCTTGTTGCCGCCCAGAGGAATATATACATAATCCTTGAACCATGACGAGAGGCTGATATGCCACCTTCTCCAGAAATCGCCAAGGTCGACTGCTGTATAGGGATTGTTGAAGTTAAGCATGAGTTTTATTCCCATGACTCTTGCGACGCCCCTTGCCATGTCGGTATAGCCGCTGAAGTCAAAATATATCTGCCATGCAAAGGCGTAAGTCGCGAATATCAACTCCAGCGAGCCGAAGGAGGCCGGATCACCGTAAATCCGGTCCGCATAAATCGCTAGAAAGTCGGCCATTACGGCTTTTTTGAAAAGGCCTACTAGGAAAAGAGAAATTCCGTCCCCCACGTCTCCTTTTCTTATGAGAGGTCTATGACGCATCTGCGGCAGCAAGGCTTTTGCCCTTTCAATTGGGCCCGCCACAAGCTGAGGAAAGAGCGAGACGAACGCCGCGAATCGTATCAGGCTTTTTTCGACTTTCACCTGCTTGAAGTAAACATCTATCGTGTAACTCATGGCTTGGAAGGTGAAAAATGAAATCCCGACGGGAAGAAGTATGTTCGGGGCCGGGACGTCGAGAGGTATATGCAATATGGCGAAGAGTGTTCTTATATTTTCGGTAAAGAATCCCGCATATTTGAAAAAACCGAGAAGAAAAAGATCGTTAGTTATACTGAGTGCGAGCCAACGCCCCGGATGCTTGGAATTGCTCATTCTTCCGGCGACAAACCAGTCCAGGAGCGAGGTGTAGAAAATGAGAATAAGGAAGAGCGGATTCCACCACCCGTAAAAGGTATATGAGGCAATAAGGAGCCACAGCGTCCACCATCTGGTGCGTCTGAGCGGGATATAAACTGCCATTACTATTGAAAAAAAGACAACAAAAGTCCACGTGTGAAAAAGCATAGCTTTATCTCCTGTAATTTTTAATGTGTTGTTCTTGAGTTAGTTAGCTTTTTTTGCGCAGCGGAATCCGTAGGTATCATATCCTTGGCATATATCGGCAGTCGTCGGGGAGTCCTTTTGCCGGGTGACGCTATTGCACTTGCTTTCCCTGTCGTCCCATGAACCGCCTCGCAGAACGCGTTTTTCGCCGCTGGCGGGGCCCTTGGGGTTATTGTTCACGGCTTTCGCATAGTAATCTTCGGCATAAAAATCGTTGCACCATTCTGAAACATTTCCATACATGTCATGCAGTCCAAACGCATTGGGCTGCTTGGTTCCGACTTCGCGGGTTTTCTTCCCTGAGTTTTTTCTGTACCATGCATATTTACCTATGCCTGATTTTCCTTCTTTGAAGTAGTGGTTTTCGGAGCTTCCCGCACGGCTGGCATATTCCCATTCCGCTTCTGTCGGCAGGCGGTAGCCGTTTGCGTTGAAATTACATTCCCAGGTTGCCTCGTCATAGCATGGGGTCAGCCCCTCTTTTTTTGAGCGGGCATTGCAGTAGCGTGCCGCGTCGGTCCAGCGTGTCCTCTCGGCGGGCAGTTCCTTGCCGCTGAATTTTGAGGGGTTGACGGCCATCAATGCCACATAGGATGATTGTGTTACTTCATATATGTCCATGTAGAAGCTGTCTACGGTTACTTTCCTTACAGGGGTTTCGTCATTTTCACCCGCGGCGGATCCCATATCAAAAGAAGCCCCTTTTATAAATGCCATTTTTATGCCGGACGGAGTTGTTATAATCTTTGCTGTTTCTTCTGCGTTCAATGCGGCTGCAAATAAAAGCATTACGGCTAGGGAGAGGGGTTTCGATATCATCGGATACTCCTTATTATTAGACTGTTATCTTAAATCTCTCATCATATTTCTAAGAAATGTCTTATTCAGACATATGTCAACTGCGTTTTTGTTTATCAGGGTTATGAGTATATTGTCATACGACTTGTCATCTATCAGAAGATTTTTATAACTGGCTATCGCATTCCTGTCGCTTTCCATCGCGGGCAATCCATTTTTCTTCAGTATGACGGGTTTCTGTCCGGGCTTGATTATAAGGCATTTGCCCTGAGTGATTTTTATAGATGACTCGGCGGAGTTATTTGTCGAAAAGTATACTGTTCCGCGACAAACTTCCACATAGCACATTTCCGAAGTGACCATCAATATTATTTTTGAATTGCCGGACAATATCTTTCCGTAATCGTTTTTCAGCAGAACAGAGCGGGAATTAGATTCGATTCTGAATATTCCACTGTTAAAGAAAATGTCCCGCTCCGCCGCCGGATTTTTTTTCCATGCCGGAAGCGCGGCGCTTTTCAGTTCTTTAAAATAAAGCTGACTTTCAGCGGCGGCTTCTATTTTTGTAAAGTCGGGGAAAATCACGAATGCGCTGCCGGTGTCGGCGACTTTTATATTTTCCTCGCTGCTCAGTCTTTTTGCGTTAGTTATGTTCTGTTTGTTGTTTTTTTCGTCAATCACCTTCCCGCCTTCAGCGACGAGGAGAAACGGAGTCATTGTATTTTTATCTTCCGCCTCGCCTGTCTTTCCATAGATTTTTATATAAAAGACTGATCCGGCTGTAAGGACGAGCAGGGCGGCTGCGCTTAAGAAGACTTTGAAGAAGTGAATCCTGTTGCGTCTGTCGCCGCGTGGATGATGAGATTTCTTCGCTGCACGTAATTTGCTGATTATATTTTGAATTTTGGGGGCGTCGTCTGAGGAATCCGCCGAAAAATGTTCTTTCAGAAGGGCATCCATGAAGCGCTGTTCGCTTTCGGATTTTATATATTTTTCAGTTTCTTTGTTCATGACATTCCGTATTCAGTTGATATGTATTGATCCATGCATTTTTTCAAATTCTCGCGGGCACGCTGAAGTCGTTTTCTTACAGTTGCCTCATTCAGGCTGCATGTTCCCGCTATTTCCTGCGTGCCTAACTTATTATAGTAAAAAAGCTCAACTATTTTTGCTGCCTCAGAATCTAACTTATTTATGCACTTCCCGAGAAACGCATAAATGCCGGTATCTTCGAGATGGGCATCTTCCCAGTAGTGATATTGAGCGTCTATCATTTCAATCATATCATCTCCAAACGGAATTTCTTTTTTCATCCTGCAAAACTCAAGGTACTTATTTTTCGCTATTCCCCTCAGCCATGGCTTTATCGGCCTTGACCTGTCGAAGATATCCAGAAGCCTGAACGCCGCAAGGCATGTTTCCTGCACAAGATCTTCTGCCGTCTCCGAACTTAGGCTCATGGACCTGAAGTAGGAGCGCAACATTCTATAATTATCTTTTACTGCTGCCTCAAAAAAAAACAAATCGTCCGCTTCGCTACCTTTCACAATATCCAAGTTCCTTACATATCTATTGACTGTTTTCTGTAAAATGTGACATTGCTTAGAAAAAAATCCTAAAGCTTTCTCAAAGTATACACTGCCCAATCTCGTTTTCCAGACGGATCGTCGTCATCGTCGTGACTTAAAGACAGGCTTTGTGCACAGGTTAGGAGAGGGCATACTATCTGCCCGGATATTTAAATTGTTGATTCGATTACATCAGAGTAAATGCCGCGCTCTCAATTATTGTACAGGCGCGGGCTGACTGGCTGCCTTTGGTCTGAGCTGCGGGAAAAGAATAACATCCCTGATTGATTCAGCCCCTGTAAGGAGCATTACCAGTCGGTCGATGCCGATTCCCATGCCCCCGGCCGGCGGCATGCCGTACTCGAGAGAGGTAAGGAAATCCTCGTCGACTTTATGTGCGGCAGCATCTTCTTCTCCGTGTATCTGGAGTTGCTCCTGAAAACGGCGGCGCTGTTCGATGGGGTCATTCAGCTCGGAATATCCGGGGGCTATTTCCTGTCCATTTATTTCGAGTTCGAAGACATCCACGAGCGTGGGATCGTCGGCGCATTTTTTCGCCAGCGGGACGAGTTGCGCGGGCAGGCGCGTCACGAATGCCGGCTGGACAAGCGTGTTCTCGATAAGTTTTTCATATACTTCGTTCGTTACTTCGTAGTCGGGCATTTTATCATTGACGTCGAGCTTGGCTTCTCTTGCTCGTTTTACTCTGTCGGAGAAAGAAATATCGAACCAGTCCGCGCCCATTTTCTCCATCACGAGTTCTTTGTATGGCGCGCGTCTCCAGGGTCGTGTGAGGTCGATGGTCTTTCCTTCGCCGTGTTCTATTTTAAGAGTGCCGAAGACATTCATTGCTATGGTGGTTATGAGTTCCTCGACAAGGTCCATCATTGTGCGGCAATCGCCGTATGCCTGATATATTTCCATCATGGTAAATTCTGGATTGTGACGGCGCGACATGCCTTCGTTTCTGAAGTTTCTGTTGAGTTCGAAAACCTTTTCAAAGCCGCCGACGAGCAGTCTCTTGAGGTAAAGCTCGGGAGCTATTCGCATATACATCGTGTGATTGAGCGCTTCATAAAAAGTCTTGAAAGGGTTTGCGGACGCACCGCCGGGAATAGGCTGGAGCATCGGGGTTTCGACTTCAGTAAAACCTTTAGTCTCGAGGAATCTTCTGATCTCCCTTATTATCGCGAAACGATTCTTGAATACGTCGCGGCTTTTCTCGTTGACGATGAGGTCAAGGTAACGCTGGCGGTAACGCTGTTCTATATCGGTAAGTCCGTGCCATTTTTCGGGAAGCGGGCGGAGCGACTTTGAGAGAAGCTTATATGAATGAACTTTGAGGGTGAGTTCGCCCATTTTTGTTATAAAAAGAGCGCCGTCGACTCCGATGATATCGCCGATATCAAGCCTTTTGAAAAGCCCGAATGATTCTTCTCCGAGATGGTCTTTCTGTATATAAAGCTGAATCTTGCCGCTGCTGTCGCGGATGTCCGCGAATATCGACTTGCCCATGAGGCGAAAAGCTGTTATTCTTCCCGCCGCCCGGCCGGGCTGTTCCGAATCGCATTCCGGCTTATGTGATAATTTTATTTTTTCTATGAGGCACGCATCATCGAAGCGTTCACCGAACGGATTGACGCCTTCCGCCGCAAGAGCCTCAGACTTGGCGACCCTTTGCGCAAAAATATCTTCTGTTTTCTCTTGAACTTCTTTATTCTCAATATCTTCTGTATTCATTTCTACTCCATAAGGTATTTGGTTCTATTACGAAATCCTGTCAATCTCAGTGGATTACTTAAAAAAGCAGGAGCAGATAATCTAACATAAGAAATACAAGTTGCAATTTTTTTTGAAGGAACTATATTGTATGCTCCCGTCCGCCCAGTTTAATTAAATAACCAAATTTAAGGAACAAGTTTATGAGTAGAATAAGCTTGCTAGCGGGGGCATCGCTTGTGCTGGGATCAGCATCAGCCATGGCCCAGGATGCCGTGCAGTCTGCGGAAAAAGCCGCAGGGGTCGTACAGAAAATAGCGGATTCAGCATCGCAGGAGGCCGTCCAGACCATTCCGGGAATATGGTGGGTGGCTCCAATCGCGTCGATTCTCTCGCTGATTTTCGCGGTGTATTTCTATAAAAAAATGATGTCTGCCAATGAAGGCACGGCAAAGATGAAAGAAATCGCAGGCTACGTAAGAGTAGGGGCGATGGCTTATCTTTTCCGTCAATACAAGGTCGTCAGTATCGTATTTGCCGTTCTCGTTGTAATTCTTTCAGTTTTAGCCTACTATGGGATACAGAATCCCTTCGTACCTGTCGCGTTTCTGACAGGCGGTTTCTTCTCGGGGCTCTGCGGCTTCATAGGGATGAAGACGGCAACTAACGCCTCCAGCCGTACGGCGCAGGGAGCCAGCGAAAGCCTCAATAGAGGCCTTCAGGTAGCCTTCCGTTCCGGCGCGGTAATGGGTCTTGTAGTGGTAGGTCTCGGCCTTCTTGACATTTGTCTCTGGTACATCGTTCTAGATAAATTTATCTTCACACCTGAGCACATGTTGAGCGGACTTAATCTCGGCCCACTGGTTCTTGTTCCTGAAAATTGCAGCTTCGGTGAAAAACTTGTTCAGATAACAACAACTATGATAACGTTCGGAATGGGCGCGTCGACCCAGGCCCTCTTCGCTCGCGTAGGCGGCGGTATCTACACCAAAGCAGCTGACGTCGGCGCCGACCTCGTCGGTAAAGTCGAGGCTGGGATTCCCGAAGACGATCCGCGTAACCCGGCGACAATCGCCGACAACGTGGGCGACAACGTAGGCGACGTAGCCGGTATGGGCGCTGACCTTTACGAATCATACTGCGGATCAATCCTTGCAACCGCCGCGCTCGGCGCATCTGTCGGTGTCCAGGGAATGCTTGCCGGCAAAATGTCCGGCGCGGATGCGGTAAATATGATAATCGCCCCGATGGTTGTTGCCGGACTCGGCACAATCCTCTCAATCATAGGCATATTCATGGTTCGCTGCAGAGAAGGCGCGACACAGAAAAACCTGCTCCGTGCGCTCCTTATCGGGACACTCGGAAGCTCCGTGTTCATTCTCGCCGCGGTTGCCGGGCTAGCCGGAATACACATTATTTCCTGGGGTATATTCGGCGCTGTTGTCGCGGGTTTACTCGCGGGTGTCATCATCGGTCAATCGACCGAATACTACACTTCTGATGAATACGCCCCCACGAAGGGCATCGCCGGACAGGCCAAAATGGGGCCTGCCACGACAATCATCGACGGGCTTGCCACAGGCATGTTTTCCGCAGGTATTCCTGTGATCACAATCGTGATTGGAATAATCTGCGCGTTTGCTTTCTCCGGTGGATTCAGCAACTTTTCGCTGGGCCTGTACGGTATAGGTTTCGCTGCGGTTGGCATGCTTGCCACCCTCGGCATAACCCTTGCCACTGATGCCTATGGTCCGATTGCCGACAATGCCGGCGGCAACGCCGAAATGTCCGGTCTCCCGGCCCAAGTACGCGAGCGCACAGATGCTCTTGACTCTCTCGGCAACACCACTGCCGCGACTGGCAAAGGCTTCGCTATCGGCTCAGCCGCTCTTACGGCACTGGCCCTTCTTGCGGCCTTTATCGAAGAAGTTAAATTGTGGGTGGGCAAATTTGCGGAAAAGGTGGGAGGCTCTTTCCAGGGCTTCACATCCGAAGGCGCTAAAAATGCAGACATCCTTGACTTTACCAAGGTCTATGAGCTTCATATTATGAATCCGTTCCTTATCTGCGGACTGTTCCTTGGCGGCATGATGGCATTTGTTTTCTGCGCGATGACAATGAAGGCCGTGGGCCGCGCCGCCGGTTCGATGGTTAATGAAGTGCGCAGGCAGTTCAAGGATATTCCAGGCATCATGGAGGGCACAGCTACCCCCGATTACGCCAAATGTGTTGAAATATCCACACTCGGTGCTCAGAGGGAAATGATAGTTCCATCTCTTCTGGCGATTGCAGTGCCGGTAGCAACAGGCCTTGTACTCGGCGTTCCCGGAGTCATGGGGCTCCTCGCCGGCGGGCTCTCAACAGGCTTCGTTCTCGCGACAATGCTCAATAACTCGGGCGGTGCGTGGGACAATGCCAAGAAGTTCATCGAAAAAGGAAACCTCGGCGGAAAGAAACTCCCCGACGGAACAAAGAACCCAGTACATGCCGCGGCCGTTATCGGCGATACAGTCGGCGACCCGTGCAAAGATACAAGCGGGCCATCGCTCAACATCCTCATAAAACTTATGAGCATGGTGGCGATTGTCTTTACTCCTGTTATAGTAAAATTTTCTCCTATAATTCAGGAAATGCTCGGGCTTGTGACGAAAAAATAAGTCAGTGATTGCTGTAAATAGCTCAAAGCCCTGCCTTACGGTGGGGCTTTTTTTTAGCATAAGGTGTAAGAAAAGCCCATAGATGACGATTTTTGTGACCCTGCTTTTCGTAGAAGCTGCCCGGCCGCAAGGCATCTGGCATTGATAAAAATATAGGGAGATGTCCTTGTGAGTAAAACAAAACATTCAAAACAGTTTAGTTTGCTTATAAAACCTGCGTCCGCGGACTGTAATCTGCGCTGCGAATACTGTTTTTATATTGATCATCTTGGCTTTTATCCGGAAAGTAAAATACACCGTATGCCGCTTGACGTTCTTGAGAAAATGATATCGTCTTACATGTCCACAGCGCAACAGCAGTATACCTTTGGCTGGCAAGGGGGGGAGCCAACTCTGATGGGATATGATTTTTACAAGACAGCCATTGAGTTTCAGAAAAAATATGGTAAAAATGGGACCCTTGTCAGCAATTCCATTCAGACCAATGGCACATTCCTCGATGATAAACTAGTATCGTTATTCGCCGAGTATAAATTTCTTGCAGGCGTAAGCCTCGACGGACCCGCTGAGATTCATAATCATTACCGGAAAACACATTCGGGTACAGGCACTCATGAACAAGTGATGAACGGGATCTCGATGCTTAAGAAACATGAAGTGGAATTCAATATTCTCTGTCTTGTGAGCAAGTCCAATGCAAGAAAGGCGGGAGAGCTTTTCAGGTACTTTATCGATAACGGTTTTAACTATCTTCAATTCATTCCATGTGTGGAATTCGACGGAAACAATGTCCTGGCGCCTTTTGCTATCACTCCCGAGGAATGGGGTCATTTTCTATGCGGACTTTTTGATGAATGGATGCATTACGGGCCAGAAAAAGTTTACATAAGGGGCTTCGATGCCATACTTGCAAGATTGCTAAATAACAGCATATCCCAGTGTAATATGGCCAGCAACTGCTGCATGTACTTTGTTGTCGAATGGAACGGGGATGTTTTTCCATGCGATTTCTTCGTGAAAAAAGAACTTCTGCTTGCTAACATCATGAACGATTCATGGGAGAAAATCGAAAGCTCGGAGATCTATCAAAATTTCGGTAAACAGAAATCAATGAGAAACAGCGGATGCCGGATATGCCCGTATTTGAAACTCTGCGCCGGCGACTGTCTGAAGCACAGAATCTATGGTTCATTTACACGTCCCGATGGACCCAGTCATCTTTGCGAAGGCTGGAAAATCTTTTTCAAGCACTCACTGCCCCGCTTCAAGAAATTCGCTGAAAAAATAAAAAAGATGCAGGCGCATAGTTGAGATTATCGAGTTCCTGAATGAAATATTTTTTTAAGAGCCGACAGTTTCACTATTCCGTCATTTCAGCGAGAATATTTTACCAGGGATCTGGTTTATCGCCTTTGCCATTTCGAGCTTCATCAGAAGCGATAGAAGTTTTCCGACGGGAAGAGCCGTCTTCGTGGAAATTTCGTCCAGAGACATCTTTCCCGCCGAAAGGGCGTCTATTATTTTTGATTCGTCAGGTGTGAATGACTGAGCGGCAACGGATGGCGTTTCGTTTTCAGTTTCAGGATTTTCATCGAAAAGCTCAGGCTGTTTCATGCCGGGAAGATACTCAAATTCGGCAAGTATGTCATCGAAACTCTCGGCGAGCTTCGCCTTGTTATCTTTTATGAGGCGGTTGCATCCCTGCGACTGGGGTTGGTCTATTGGCCCCGGTACCGCAAAAAGCTCCCTGTTCTGCTCAGAAGCCGATTCGGCGGTAATCAGCGCCCCGCTGTTAAGCCCGGCCTCTACAACGAGCACGGCACGCGAAAGCCCCGATATAATCCTGTTGCGGCGCGGAAAAGACTGTCTGTTACCGGAAAATTCCATTGGGAATTCGGAGAGCAGTGCGCCGTTTTCGATTATGGCTCTCGCGAGCGGCAGATGGTCCTGCGGCTGGACGCGGGCCAGCCCGCTTCCTAACACGGCCACTGTACGGCCTGACGCATCGAGGCATGCCTGATGAGCGGCGGCGTCAATGCCATAGGCGAGTCCGGAGACAACCGTCCAGTCGGCATAGGCCGCGGATTGAGCGAAGTGGGCCGCGCATTTTCTTCCGTAATTGCTCATTCTGCGTGAGCCTACGACCGCGAGCGAAGCGTTATTGAGGTCAGGGAGGATTCCTCTCACATAGAGGCATATCGGCGGATCATAGATTTCTTTCAGGATTGCGGGATATTCAGAATCGAGCTTCGTAATTACCTTTACGCCGCCTTTTTCTATAAGGTCAAGTTCTTTTTCGAGTAGTACCGTATTTTTCCAGTCCGCTACCTTGGAAGCGAGTGATGACCCGATGCCGTTCACTGTTTCAAGTTCCTCGACTGACGCTTCAAGGATGTTTGACGGCGTGGTGAAGTGTGAAAGAAGCGCCTCAAGTCTGAGTGCGCCTATGCCGGGAAGCATGTTAAGAGCTATGAGAGCTTCTTTTTCAGTCACAGCGTCCCCTTATGGCTTCGAGTACCAAGGCGGGATCTACTCCTCTTCGGATTTCGACAGCGCCGATTTGCAGAGGAAGTACGAGCGCGAGGCCCGCGTCGGTTTTCTTTTTATCGGTAGCCATTGCTTCGATGATTTTCGCGGGAATAAGGCAGCCCCGCAATCTTACGGGAAGTCCCAGATTTTTAAGAAGTTCTTCCTGTATGGACGCGTCTTCTTTTTTCATAATTTGCATTGATACGGCAAGGTCGGCTGCCATGCACATGCCGATGGAGACAGCCTCGCCGTGAGCAATCCCGTGATAGGCAGAAACTGCTTCAACAGCATGGCCGAAGGTATGCCCGTAGTTCAATATTGCACGAAGTCCGCTTTCGCGTTCGTCGTTTGAAACGACATAAGCCTTGAGTTCGCAGCATTTTGCAATCACAGACGAATAGAAGTCAAGGTCCAGCGAAAGGAGTTTGGGAACATTCGACGCAAGAAGTTTGAAAAAGGCGGCGTCAAGAATAACTCCATATTTGACGACTTCCGCGAGTCCGCATTTTATCTCGCGCTCGGGCAAGGTCTTAAGAACGCATGGATCGATGAGTACCTTTTTCGGCTGCCAGAATGCGCCGACAAGGTTTTTTCCCTGGGGGAGGTCCACCCCTGTTTTGCCGCCGACGCTCGAATCAACCATTGCCAGAAGCGTAGTGGGGATTTGTATAAAGTCAATGCCTCTCATATAGGTGGCTGCTACAAATCCAGCCACGTCGCCAGGCACCCCTCCGCCCAGCGCCACAATAAAGGAGTCGCGGTTGAGTCCGGCACGCACGGCTTCTCCGTACAGGAACGCGATTGTCTCAAGTTTTTTGGATTCCTCACCCGCCTTGAAAGCAGCGGCAGAGCAATTTATGCCCGCGGGAATCAGCGAGTCAGCGACCTTCTGATAATAAAGTTTTTTTACGTTATCATCAGTTATGACAAGGCATTTTGGAGAGGAGACAACGCCCAACTCGGCTCCTGATTTTTCCAGGAGGTCCGAGGATATTTCTATATCATAGGAACGCTCGCCTAAATTCACCCTAACCTTCATGTCCGATCCTCCATAATTGTCCTGATAATATAATTGCCCGCCGCCTTTTAGCAATAAACCTTGCGCATCAAGACGCAATAAGCCTGATATTCTATATAAATAGCCGCATATCGGACTAAAAAGATTAGTAATTTTACCGAAAACGGAGTATATATGTGACGCAAATTAAGACAGGGCACAAATTAAGGATAATAGCGGATGCCGGAAGAGAATGAGCTGAATTCTACCCAGCCAGTCCAGAGTAAGAGATTGGAAACGGTAGCTGACGTAAAAATTCTTTATGACAACGACAGTCCTGACCGTCATCTTGTTCTGGAATCCCGCCTGCAGGGAATGGAGCTTTGTGTGTCAATAACGCCCAGTGGGCCGGGTAACATCATATCTCCTTCAGACATAATAAATCTCTTTGAGCCGCTCAAGCTTGACGGAACTCTGGATAAGGAAAAACTTGAGTCAGTCTGTGCGGCGGCATGTGCCGGAGAGAAAGTCCACGAAGTTCCCATCTTGCACGGTGAGCCGCCCCAGAAGGGCAAGGATGAATGGGTCGAGTTGGTGGTACTTGCGACATCGGCAAAGCCGAGATATCATAAAGACGAATATGGCAACATCAATTATCACAATCTTTATCTTTTTGAAAACGATCAAAAAGACCAGCTTGTCGCATTGTCCAGACCGGCCGAGCCTGGCTCTCCCGGCAGAGCCGTAACAGGTGCGAGAATAGAGTCCCCCCGCGGCCTGCCGCTTGCCAATCCGCCCGCCGCCGGCACAAATGTCAAACTGGAGAAGGAAGACGGGGTTCTCAGATACTACGCACAAATTCCGGGCCGTGTCAGCTTTGAACTGAATACAATATCAGTATCCGACCAGTATATCATTGGCGGGGATGTGGGAAATGCCACGGGCGACATTGACTTTGTGGGCGATGTGACAATCGGCGGAAGTGTTTCCGATGAATTCAATGTAAAGGCTGGAAAAAACCTCACAATAAAAGGTGCCATCGGCGGGAAATGCGCGATAGAAAGCGGCGGAGATATGGTAATAGGCGGCGGAATGTCCAGTAATGGAAGCGGCACAATCAGATGTGGAGGCGATTTGACCGCACGCTATATTGACGGGGTAGACGTCGAATGCCGGAAAAGCATTTTCGTCAAAAATGAAATCGTCAACTGCAATATAAAATGCTGCGGAACAATAAAAGTAGACGTTGGCTCGCTCGTCGGCGGGCAGTATCTCTCCTTGCGCGGAATAGAAGCCAAAAGCATAGGCTCCGATGCGGCGGTAAAGACAATGCTTACCGTCGGGATTTGCTATGTTACGGCGGCTAAAATAGCAGAAGTGGAAGCGCAGCTTGATCCTATCGCAAGAGAAATAGAGTTCATAGGCAAAAAGCTGGAACCCATTATTAAAAACCCGAAGGCAATGCTCTCCCTCGGCCCTACCGATAAAGAAAGAATAAAGGAGATGGCCCTACGCTTCAGAGAGCTTACGCCGATACAGCTTGAACTTCAGGAAAAGCTGGATGCGTTGCGGAAAGACATGGAAGACCGCGCAAACCCGATGATTGTCGCCCGTTCGGAGATATTGAAAGGGGTTGAGATCATCATCGGCGGCGTAAGGGAAAAACTTATTCATGACATAAAACGTCCCCTCACAGTCCTCAGGCATTGCAAGAAAAACTTGCTTCGTTTCACTTCAAAGCACAACCTTGAAGAAAAGGCATTCGTCATAGAGGCAAAACTTCTTCAGGAAGAGCTCGAAGAGGAAAAACGCAAATCCCTTCAGGAAAAAAAGAAACAATATACGGACGACCACAAGGCTTGATTTGATTGGTCCGCTTCGCACGCTATATTTATTCTGTTCATAATTAACAAGGATAAGTTCAGCGTGAAAATCTGTACAGTAATAGGAGCCAGGCCTCAATTCATCAAAGCCGCCGCGGTGTCATCCGTGATTGCCCGGAATAGCGAGATCAGCGAAGTCATAATACATACAGGGCAGCACTACGATCCGGATATGTCGGATATTTTTTTCAGCCAACTCGGTATCCCGAAAGAAAAATATAACCTCAACATCGGCTCGGGAAATCATGGGGCACAGACTGGCAGAATGCTTTCCGAAATTGAAAATGTGCTCACTGCGGAAAAGCCGGACAGAATGTTGGTTTACGGCGACACCAATTCCACGGTCGCTGCGGCGTTAGCCGCGGTCAAGCTCCATATTCCCACAGCACATGTCGAAGCAGGGATGAGGTCATTCAACAGGGAAATGCCCGAAGAAATAAACCGCGTAGTCTCAGATCATATAAGCGACATAAATTTCTGCTCGACGCTCCCCGCCGTCAAAAACCTCGAAAATGAGGGCAGGGGTCAGACCGCGATACTCGTCGGCGACGTGATGTATGACTGCGCTCTCAAGTTCTCTGATGCCGCCGAGAAAAACTGCGACCCGTTCAGCAAGTTCGCAATAAGAAAAAATAATTATATCCTGATGACTTGTCACCGGCCCGCAAATACCGATTCGCGCGAAAATCTCTCACAGATAGTCCATGCCGCGAACGACATCTCAGAAATTTGTCCAGTGCTCTATCCGATTCACCCGAGAACAAAGAAATATATTGCGGAATATGGGCTTTCATTCTCTCAGAACGTCAAGATCGTTTCGCCTCTGAGTTACTTTGACATGCTTCTCGCCGAGCGCTATGCGAAGCTGATTCTCACCGATTCAGGCGGTATTCAGAAAGAGGCCTTTTTCTACCAGGTGCCATGCGTAACCATGAGAGAGGAGACCGAGTGGGTCGAGACCGTGGAAATGGGCTGGAACGTCATCACCGGGGCTGACTATGGGAAAATAATGTCCTGCGTAAAGGCATTTCTCTCGAAAAAGCCGCCCTATCCCAGTGTGAAACCTTATGGAAACGGCGATGCCTCCGAAAAAATAGTCAAACACCTATTGAACAGCCGCGATCATGTATAAGAAATTCATCAAGAGACCCTTTGATTTACTGTTTTCGCTTACGGCGCTGCTTCTTCTTTCGCCGGTACTCGTAATCGTCGGCATATTGGTCAAGGCAACATCCCAGGGGCCTGTGTTCTTCAGGCAGGAACGCGCCGGTAAAAACGGGAAATATTTCAGGATTTTTAAGTTCAGGTCGATGGCTGTTGACCCTGATGCCGAAAAAAAAGGCTTTGAGCCGGGGTCAAAAATGAGAGTCACTCCCCTTGGACGCATCCTCAGAAAAACAAAATTGGATGAGTTTCCCCAGTTCTTCAACGTAATAAAAGGAGAGATGTCCATCGTGGGCCCCCGTCCTGAAGTCCGGAAGTATGTTGAAGCCTACCCCGAACGCTGGGCGAAAGTTCTTTCCATCTCTCCCGGCATAACCGATCCGGGCTCTATCGAGTTCAGAAATGAAGAGGATATCCTCTCGGCCTCTTCCGCCCCGGAAAGGGAGTACATCGAAAATCTGCTCCCCCAAAAGCTTGACCTCTATGAAAAATACGCCCAGTCTATATCATTCTTATCGGATATAAGAATAATTGTGAGGACCATGGCGGCTGTAGTATTTAAATAAGTTCTGTTGCGGCGTTTGATATTTCATGACTTTCGGCCCAGATTATAACAGAATTTGAAAACAAGGCCCTAATGGAAGAAATTTTCAGAAAAAGTTCTTGCGAAATCTGCGGATCGGCAAACCTGAATGAGTTCGCAAGTATTGGACACCGGAAAATAGCGGCATGTAGAAAATGCGGCTTTGTCTTCTCAAATGAATTCAATCCTCTTAAGGTATCAGAGGCCTATAATGCCGGGCCGGGCCCCGTAAAAATGAGTGGACTCGAAAAAGACGCCAGAATAAGAGCTGAACTCATCAAAACCCTGGCCCGATGCAGGGAACTCTCCATAAACCATAAACTCCTGGACGTCGGTGCCGGAACAGGGGAATTTATCGCCGCGCTTCACGCAATCTATCCCGCACTTGAGATATACTCTATCCAGAAAACAAAATCCGCCCAAGAATTGATACGGGACAGAATCGCCCCAGGGGCCCTAATCGGAACGGACACCGATTCATTGGAGCATATAAATAAACAATTTGACATTATTACAATGCTTCAGACGCTTGAGCACCTGAATTCTCCGTTGAAAACACTCAGGACCCTCTACGAACTCCTCAAACCGGGCGGTGTCCTTTTTATAACGGTACCTAATATCAATTCCTATCAGGTAATGCTCCGCGGGATAGACAATAACTACTGTTTTTCCAATGAGACACATCTCCAGTTCTATTCCAGAAAATCACTGGAAGCCATGCTCTTGAAAGCGGGGTTCAAAAGGAAAAAAAGGATTATTCCAGGCCGATGCGGAAATGCCACCGGAATCGGGATGGCCATTCAATTCGCGCTCAGAATACTCTGCATCTCAAATGAATTAAGATATATAGCCTTCAAATAAAAAAACTTCATTCGCTTTTTTTCGCATAATAGGGGCAAGCATCAGTTCAATGCATCATGCCATTTGCAGAGATTGGCTATAAGCCAGAGATTGCGGTCTTTTTGTTCTATCATTTTCTCAATCGCCGACGTATTGAAAAGGCTTCTTGCCAGTGTCGATTCCATGCAGATAGTCTTTATTTCCGGCATCAGCACGCCGCTGAACCATTTTTCGAAAGGAACAGGGAAACTCATCTTTTTCCGTTCGATTATCTCTCTGTTTAGAAATGGCTTAAAAGCTTCGCGCGGAAGTCTTTTTGTCTCCAACAAGTCAAGCCTGTCGATTTCAGCGGCAGTGAGGTCTTTTCCTCTTTCGGCGGCTTCCGGACTTTTCCAGGCCATTTTGTACGAGTCCGGCATCGTAAAGGCGAACTCCGCTATTCGGTGGTCGTTGAACGGGACACGTGCCTCGACCGAGGAGGCCATTGTAGAATTGTCTACCCTGCCGAGTAGGTTTTCCAGGTTAAATTCGGCGTGCAGGTGCATTCTTTTGTCGAAACTTGAACAGCCGTCAAGGTGTTCAAAGAAGTCCTCATAAAACTCAAAGAGCTTTTCGTCCTGGGAAAGAGCGTCCCACGTGTCCGCCGCAAAGAGCTGCTCCTTGACCAGGAAGCTCATCCAGCTGCATGTCGCAAGATAATGATCAGTGTCGTTTACGAAAAAACTCCTGCCGTACTGCATGACCATCGACATTCCGAACTGCGAAGTCATGTCAGCTTCTTCAGGCGTTCTGGCGCATCTGTCGAAGTCGTAGGCCGAAAAGTGCGGCTGGACATAACCTCCGAAAATCTCGTCTGCGCCTTCGCCCGTGAGAGTTACCTTGCACTCTTTGCTCAATGCCTTTGCCAGATAATATATCGAAACCTCGTTTGGGGTTGAAAGCGGCATGCCCTTCTGCGATATAAGGAAGTCCCAGTTTGAAGTGAAATCTTCAGGGGTCACCTTGATCTCGTAAAGCTTTGCACCGGCTGCGTCTGCGGCCAGCTTTGCGTAACGAAATTCATTTGCTGATTCATCGTCGCTTACCGCGCAGAAGAATGGGAGCATACACTGGGATTTCGCCGAAAGGCACTGCGCTATTATCGAAGAATCAAGGCCGCCGCTGAGAAAAGCTCCAACCGGCACATCGCTCATAAGGCGCTTTTGTACGGAATCCCGCAATAGTTCGCCGACTTTTTCCGTAGCGTGTGCAAATGTAGGGGCGTTTATATTTCGGTCATGGGCAGTCATTACAGGTCTTTTCCAGTATTGGGCTATGGATAGTTTTCCGCTCCCCAGGTCTAATGTCATTGTCCTGCCCGGTCTGAGGCTGAGAATATTCCTCAGCATTGTTTTTTCGCCGAAGAGGAGCTTTCCTGTGCTGAGGTAATGTGAGATGGATTCAATATCTTCTTCAGCTTTTATTCCGCTCAGCTTCAATACTGCGGGGATTGTGGACGCGAATGAGAGCGCCTTCTCTCCCTTGTAATAATAAAAAGGTTTTATCCCGAGTCTGTCGCGTGCCGCGAATATGAGTTCTTTTCTCGGGTCGTATATGGCGAATGAAAAGAAACCGTTAAACATGCCGACTGCTTCTTTGCCCCATTCGAGATATGCTTCCAGAACCGTTTCCGTATCGCATTCGGTCCTGAAGCGATGCCCTTTTTCTTCAAGCACCAGGCGTATTTCGCGGTGATTGTAAATCTCTCCGTTGTAAGTTATTACAACTCCAGTTTCGGGCGAGGTCATTGGCTGTGTGCCCAACGCCGGATCTATTATGGCAAGCCTCGTATGTCCGAAGAGCCAGTTCCGTCCTTCCTTGATTCCGTTTTCGTCCGGACCTCTGAGGTGGAGGAGTTCAAGGGTTTGCTTCATGCTCTCTTTATTTTCGGAGCTTATAGAGTTTCCATTTCCGAATATAGTAAGTCCCGCTATTCCGCACATATTGAATTTGTTTCTTTTTTTTGAGTTAATATACAGTGTCGTACCTATTTATCAAAAGCTCTTCTCTTATCACAAATAAGACAGTTTTTTTTCATAAATGATAAAAAGTGAAAGGCATTTGAGTTGTTCTCTTGCGCGGGAGCAGTCATTTACGATGACTGGCATCCTATGTGCTATATCCATCAGGTATACGAGAGGTGACTAAATGAACAGTAGGCTTGAGTTGAGCAAACTTGTAATCGAGGGAAAGCGGAAGGCGAGAATTGACTATCTTGATCTCTTGGTCTTTCTGCTTTTTGCCGGAAGTTTTTTTAGCGTTCTGGTAAGTTTTTATAATTGATCCCATAGGCGACTCCAATAATACCTCGCAAGGCCGCCGGGCGTTTGTCCCGGCGGCCTTGCCATTTTTAAGAGCTTATCCCCCAAGCTTTAAGCATTGTTTCAGTGATAAGAGCGTTGCCCTTGGCGGTCATGTGAACGCCATCGGTTGTAAGCAGAAGACCGGTATGTCCGGGATGTTTTGCCCACTCGTCAGAAAATGTTTTATCCAGCGGAACGAAGCGGGTCAGCATTCTATCCGAGGCCTCCCTTGCCGCAAGGCAGTACGGAGCCATGATGTCGCCGTGTTCGGCGTAGGCGTCGGCCTCAAATTTCCATGCCGGCGGAGCAATGCTGAGTTTATTTATTCCGGAAAGTCTGCACAAGTGCGCCATCCAGATGAGGTTATATTTATAGGCTTCAGGAGAGACCTGCGGTTCATCGGCCCAGCGTCCTCTTCCGACTGCCGAATCGTTTGCTCCAAGGTATATGGAGACGGCTGAAGGTTTAATATCCAGTACGTCCTTCTGAAATCTGGTGAGCGCCGTGGGCGTTTTGTCTCCGCCGCGACCCGCGTTTATAACTTTTATGTCCAATTCCGCAAGCTTATCGCCGAGGAGCTTTACGTAGCCTCCGGCAGCCGCGGTTATACTGTCGCCGAAGCACAGTAGTGTTTCGCCCTTTTTGAGCCATGGTTCGTCATAGGTAATCATAATCAATGTGCCTTTCGATAATTATTTTTCAGAGTTGATAAGTTCTTCCCTGAACCTTTCAAATCCTTCATTTTCAGGGTATGTCCCTATTATTAAACCTTTTTTGAATATAATTATTTTTGATTTGCCGCCGCATATTCCGAGGTCGGCATCCTTTGCTTCGCCGGGACCGTTCACAACGCAGCCCATGATCGCTATCTTCTTCAGTTTTAGGATGCCTTTTTTCGATTTTATTTCCGCGACGAGCTTCTCGACTTTGTCGGTGAGTTCTATAAGATTTATTTCGGTGCGTCCGCAGGTTGGGCAGGATACTATTTCGGGCATTGCCTGCCGCAAGCCAGCGCATTCAAGGATCATCACTCCTGCAATAATTTCCTCCACAGGATCGGCGGTGAGGCTTACCCTGAGAGTATCGCCGATTCCGTCCATGAGAAGCGCCCCTATGCCGAGCGCCGATTTGACTATGCCGCGCCTGAGCGTTCCGGCCTCAGTTATCCCGATATGCAACGGGTAATCGGAAATTTCAGCGAAGCGCCTGTAAGCCTCAATTGTCACCGGAACATCGGATGATTTAAGTGATACCTTTATATCTCTGAATCCATATTTCTCAAGCAGCGCGCATTGCGCCGATGCACTTTCCACTAGCGCCGCGGCGAGAGAATCGGCATGATTTTTTCCTGATGAAATGATTTTTTCATAGAGACCTTCAGGCAGGCTCCCTGTATTTGAGCCGACCCTTATTGGGATTCCGGCTTCGCCAGCTTTCTCGGCCACTGCACGAACTTTTTCATCGCCTCCGATATTGCCGGGGTTTATTCTTATTGCGGAAGCCCCTGCGGCTATAGATTTTAATGCGAGTCTGTGGTCAAAATGAATGTCGGCGATGACTGGTATGGGGCTTTGTCTTACGATATCGGCCAGTACCTCGGCCGCAGTTTCGTCCGGCACCGCAAGCCTGATTATTTCACAGCCGACGATATGGAGTTTTCTTATCTGGCAAAGCGTAGCTTCCGCGTCGCGCGTGTCAGTATTGGTCATTGACTGAACGGTTACAGGTGCGTCCCCGCCAACCGGCACATCGCCAATGAATATCTTACGGCTTTTTCTGCGTACTTTCATTTTTTGCTGCATTTCCGGCTTTGGGGTCCGCTGTTATCTGGACCGGCTGGAGTTTTCCTTTAACCTCATGATAGACCCTTTTCATATCAAAGGCCGTAATGAGCGCCATGAGCCCAATAAGTAATACAACGAAGAATATTGTTACTGGTCTTACAAGTTCGTGGGGGAGGGGGCGCCTTATCACAGCCTCCACCAGCGCCATGCTGATGTGGCCCCCGTCAAGTACTGGAAGCGGCAGGAGGTTTATCAGTCCCAGACTGAAGGTTATCATCACGATAAAGTAAAGTCCGTGAAGATATGAACCCCTGTAGACTGTGACTGAAAGCGACCTTACTATCCAGATTGGTCCGCTCAGGTTTTTTACGCTTATTGTGCTCTTTTTTGAAAATATGCCGTTGATTGTCCTGCAACTCATTTCTATTACTGTTACAAACTGGTTCCATGGGCTCGGGAAATTTCTGTAGACGAGCATCGCCCCCAGCGTGTAGAAACGCTGGAACGCGGGCGTAACATTCAATATCTCGGTTTTTCCGTTGCGAAGAACTTCCATTTTGAGTTCTTTGCCCTTGCTTCCGTCTATAAGGCTGATAGCTTCGCGGATGGATCCGAGCTTCTTTGAGTCGACAGCGACTAAGAGGTCGCCTTTTTTAAGTCCTGCCCTATCGGCGGGGGTTCCCTTGAAAACATCTTCCAGTGCAAGGGATTCAGGCTGGAACTGGATGCCTATTCTGAATGTTCCTTCGCCGGAGTCTCCGGGTACCACGTTTTTTATTACCACCGGTTTGCCGTTTCGTTCGACGGTGATGTCAAGAGGTTTGCCTTCGCAGTTCATTATTATTATCCTGAACTGGTCTACGCCGTCTATCGGCGAACCGTTGATGGCGAGTACCCGGTCGCCCTCTTTGATTCCTGCTTTTTCTGCGGGTGAATTTTTCCCGGGGTAGAGTACTACTGGTATTCTAGGTTCAAAGAAGGGGTAGGCGAGTTTTTCCTCCGGCATTTTTTCGGGATTTGCGACGGGCAAATATGCCACGGAAAGATTTTTATCGGCGCGTTTTACACCGAGGGTCACTTCGCCTGTGTGCAGTAGTATCTTGGTTACCAGTCCGTTCCATGTGGTATAGAAGCTTTTGCCGTTGAACGAGGTGATTAAGTCGCCCACTCTCAATCCAGCCTTGTCTTCAGGGCTTTCTTTTTCAACCGAAGCAACCTCGAAGGATCGCATTTTAGGGGTGTCCTGCGGCACTCCGAATATCCAGATGAAAGTACCCAGGAAGAAGCCCAGCAGTATATTGAAGAGGGGGCCCGCAAAGGCTGTCACCATTCTGTCCATTGGTTTTATCGGGGGCAGGGGGTTGCCGTCCTGGTCCTTTATTTCCTCTGTCGGTTCCAATTGGGGAATATCGACATAGCCGCCGAACGGAAGATACCCAATCCGGTATTCCACTCCTTTATACTTGAAACCCCACATTTTTTTAAAGCCTATGGAGAACGCGTTGATGTGCAGCCCCCTCCATTTTGCCGCCAGGAAGTGTCCCAGCTCATGTATGAATATGCATAAACTGAAAAAGAAAAGCGCAAAAAGAGTTATTCCGATATAGTTCAGTATTGTAAAAAACATTAAAAACCTCTTTGATTAAGGCGAAGCCGTGAGAGCGGTCTCTCTTGCCCATTGTTCAGCTGATAGAATAGCATCAAGTGATAGCTCTTCAAGTGATTTGTGCGCCGACATTGTTTTTTCGATGACTTTGCATATTTCCGTAAATTTGATCTCTCCTTTTTTGAAACGCGCGACAGCCGACTCGTTTGCGGCGTTGAATACTGTCGGCATCGTTCCTCCTTCATAAAGCGCGTGATACGCCAGTTCCAGCGAGGGGAATCTCTCCTTGTCGGGCTTCTCGAACGTAAATGTTCCCAACTTTGCGAAGTCAAGAGGCGCCAGGCCGCCGGGCAGTTTCTCCGGGTAGGTCAGCGCGTACTGGATTGGAAACCGCATGTCGGGCGTGCTCATCTGGGCCAGTACCGTGTGGTCGGTGAACTCCACCATTGAGTGTATAATTGATTGCGGATGAATGACCACGTCAATATTTTCAGGCCTTATTCCGAAAAGCCATCTGGCCTCTATTACCTCAAGTCCCTTGTTTACGAGCGTGGCGGAATCAATCGTTACCTTGGGCCCCATGTTCCACGTGGGGTGGAGAAGGGCTTCGGAATATGTCGCCTTTTCCATTTCCTCAAAGGACGATCCACGGAAGGGACCGCCGCTAGCCGTGAGGATTATCCTGGATATCTCTTCGGGTTTTTTCCCGTCCAGACACTGAAAAATGGCGCTGTGCTCGCTGTCCACCGGCAGGAAACGTATCTTTTTCCGGTGCACCGCCTCCATAACAAGCTTGCCTGCCGCAACGAGAACCTCCTTGCTTGCTATCGCGATATCTTTTCCTGCCTCGATTGCCTTCAGAACCGGAATAAGTCCGCCAGTGCCGACTATCGAACATAGCACCATGTCAACATCCGGGAGTGTCGCCATTTCGACAAGGCCCTCTATTCCTTCCAGCGCTGTGCATCTGGGCGGTACGGCCTTTTTCAATGACTCATAGCAGTCCTTGTTTCCGATTGCGGCGAAACGGCAGTTGAGATAAGCCGCCTGGTCTGCCAAACGCGAGACATTTTTTCCAGCCGCTATCCCGACTACCTCTATTCTGTCCGAGAGCCTCATTGCGACCTTTACGGCGTTTTCACCGACTGATCCCGTAGACCCTAAAATAACTATTCTCTTTTTTCTTTTCATTTTATCTTGATTAGAGAAGAGGCTTCGCTGTTCCAAGCGACAAGCCTTCGTTCTCCTGAACTTTCATTATAATCCACTAAAGATACAGCCGCATTGTTCATGAAACAATAGCAGTTTGATACTGTTTGTTTATCCGCGCAAATAAAAATTCTCAGAAGGGTACTCATGGCCATTCCGTGACTTATAATCAATATATTTTCGGAATCGCTTTTCAGTACCTCGTCCAGAAAATTGTTCATTCTTGATAAGAGATTGATATTCCACGCCTTATATCCGTCAGCTATTCCGTATGACGGATAATCGTAGGGAAGCAGTTCGTCATAAGCGTGTTCCGGCATTGCCTCTATGAGACGCGAATCGAAAATGACTTCCGATTTTTCGATTCCTGAAAATTCCAGCGTTTCACGGGCGCGTTTGAGCGGGCTCAGTCTTATTTCATCGAACCCTATGTTTTTCAGGGTTTTCCCAAGCTGTTCTGCCTGTTTTTGCCCACGAGAACTGAGTCCGCTATCTATTCCGAACTCCCCCCCTGTTTGCGCCTTGCTCTCGGCATGCCTGACTATATAAATCTTTTTCATATCAACTCTGGAAAATATTATTTCTGTGATAACTCAAAAAAGTCTCATTCGGAATAAAGCGGTTGGGTTTGTTTAATGGAGTATCTTCATAATTTAAAATAAATTTTTGTTCAGCATCTCCATTGTATAATTTCTTAAACTTGGGAGAAACTATTATTTTAAATCCTTCTGAAATAGAAATTATGCCACAGTCAAATGCTTTGTCGTGTAATGCGTTTAGGCATAAGCCATTTCTCGGATTGAGCCGATTTTTATTATCCTTTGCCCACGGGACAATGTGACTGCCTATCAAAAGGTCAGGAATTGCAATATTCGTTATACAGCATTTGAAATTATATGAAGCAAGTACAGTTTGTCTGAAGAATGCTTGGTTAACTCTTGTTCTAACAAGCCTTTCTTTGTCCTTGCCTTCGGGGATATTTTTCAAGTCTTCTGAATCATATTTTTTATCTGTAAAGAATGAATTAAGAAGCTTTTCGCTTTCAAATCCAAGCTCCTCCCAGTTATTAAAAAATTCATTCCATATTTCGATGTCTTGTTTAGCAACATTTGATGCACCTTTTCTGCTAAGAGACGGGTCGAGGTGGGCAAAATTTGCCATTTTCCACGCTAATGCACTTGGTGTTCGGTTGATGAGTTTTGATAATTTAATAATGTCCGGGTTTTCTTTGTGGATGCGGCCAAAAGGCGTTTTGCAATAAAGGTTTATTGCTAAGATAAGTTGATCTCTTGTCCACAGTACACGTTTCATTAGATTAATCCTTTTCTCTTAAATACTTCGTACTGATTCCAGTCATTCAAATTTGCTTTTTTAAAGTTGGAAATAAATTCACGAGCCTTTATTTTACATGTAGGTAATTGGGGGGTGAAAGATATTGATATTATTTCATGCCAAATATGATCATACGCTTTAAAGGGCATCTCTTGTAAATCATCTAATCCGACTTCTGATGGTATAAAAAATTGGCTTTCATGCAGGAAATTTTCGATTTTGTCTAGAGCAAAATGGCCTTCTATGATAACATCAGCGAAATTTTTATAGTTTTCTCCGTCTCTGTATTGATAGCAAAAAAGAGTATTCATAAAAGTATGTCCTATTTCTTTGAATATATTATTTTAGGAGCGTTATTCAAGATTTACTTGAGGGATGTCTTAAAGTTTGGGAGGTGGGGCGCAGGGGGGAACCCGGAACTGTTCGGGTTTACCCCGCAAACAAGTAATTGTTTTTTTCTGTTGCCAGCGCAGTGAAAGCAACACATCAATGTGCAGGTCTCTGACCTGCCCGTGGTTCAGCGGCGGAAGCGCTGAGTATCATTATGGTCTGCTTACGACTCTACGAGCAGGGTTACGGGGCCGTTGTTTTTTATATCGACGAGCATTTCGGCTCCGAAACGGCCTGTTTCTGTTTTGAGTCCGGTCTTGCGGACTTCGGTGATGAATTTTTCATAGAGCGGGATTGCTGTTTCGGGGCGGGCAGCATCGGTGTAACTCGGGCGTCGGCCTCTGCTGGCATCTCCGTAGAGCGTAAACTGCGAGATTATCAGGACATCGCCCTTTGTTTCGAGCGTGGAAAGGTTCATTTTCCCTTCGCTGTCCTCGAATATCCGGAGGTTTACGCATTTATCGGCGAGGTATTCGGCGTCCTTCGGTGTATCATCATGGGTTATTCCCAGGAGTATAACGATTCCGCGTCCGATTTCCCCTTCGGTTTTTCCATTTATTGAAACGGAGCCCGATGAGACCCTTTGTATCAGAGCGCGCATCAGAAAGAATGGCCCTTTATCAGGTTGAGAAATTCCATCCTTGTCGGCGCCTCTTTTCTGAAGCTGCCCAGCATCGCGGAAGTTACCATTCTGGAATTCTGTTTTTCGACGCCGCGCATCGTCATGCACATGTGTTGAGCCTCCATGACAACGCCGACACCCTCCGGATTTACCGAATTCAGGATTGTCTCGGCTATCTGGCGGGAGAGGCGTTCTTGGAGCTGGAGCCGACGCGAAAACATATCGACTATCCGTGCGAGTTTGCTGACTCCGAACACTTTACCCGTCGGAATATATCCGATGTGGCAGCGCCCGAAGAAAGGGAGCATGTGGTGCTCACATAGACTGTAGAACTCAATGTCCTTGACGATTATCATGTCATTGCGGTCGGTCTCTTCGAAGAACGCGCCGTTTATGACCTCTTCATGGTTCTGGCGGTATCCCTTCGTAAGGAACTCAAAGCTTTTCGCCACGCGATGCGGGGTCTTTTCCAGTCCTTCGCGTTCGGGGTCTTCGCCTAACTCTATAAGAAGCTCTCTTATAATGTTCTCTATCTTGCTCATTTTGTATTTCCTCAAAATTATAATATAGCTCTTTCTTTGAGATGTTAAAATGATATATATTAATTCAACGAGGAGTTTAATTTTGAAGCACAGTAAATATATATGCGTTTTTTGCGGCTCGAGTCACGGAAGCAATCCCATTTATGCGAAGGCCGCGCGTCTGCTCGGGAAGGAAATAGCGAAGAGGGGCTTCGGTCTTGTCTACGGCGGAGCGTCTGTCGGTATAATGGGAGAAATAGCGGATACAGTCCTTGAGGCCGGTTCTGAAGTAATCGGGGTTATTCCCGAAAGGCTTGAGAAAGAAGTCGCGCATAAGGGACTCAGCAAGCTTCACACCGTAGGGACGATGCATGAGCGCAAGGCTCTGATGTATGAACTCTCGGACTTTTTCATAGCGCTTCCCGGCGGTTTCGGAACTCTTGATGAAATATTCGAGGCACTCACCTGGGCGCAGCTAGGCTATCACCCGAAGCCCTGCGGACTTCTGAACACAGCCGGTTACTATGACGAGCTCCTGAATTTTTTGAAAAAATCGGTACGTGAGGGATTTATAAAAAAAGAACACTTCGAGATGCTTTGCGTTGCCAAGTCGCCCGCGGCCCTGCTTGATAATATGACAGCCTACCGTCCGCCGTCGCTTCGTAAGTGGTTTTAGCAAGATGTGTCCATTGTATTCAGGGTGCGCGGCGTCCAGCATCGTATTCGCGCTACTTTGATATTTCGAGGAAGGAGACTAATTCGCCGGGACTTTTTTCATCGTTAATGAAGGTCCTGCCGTAGTCGCGCTGCAAGTCTGTTATGTAAAAGACCTTGGCTGATCCGATTTTGTTCAGCGTCAATCTTACAAAACCATCATTATTGATGACCACAGGAATTTCGTGCTCCTTCAGCCCCGCTGTCCCTGATTTTATCGTAAAGGGCATTCCATTGGTCTCTAATTCAGCGAATCCCTCACTCTCCCAGAAAAGCCTGATTGTCATTACTGATTTAATGAAAGGGCCTTTTTCGCGTATCATAAACTTCTTCCGGAGGGTATCTCCTGATTTGAGCTCTTGTGGTATCCATCCTCCGCAGGTGACAGGGCCGTTATCCAGATAAACGAAACGGTTCGGCAAAACATCAATCCTGATCCCGTCAGGGCGGACCAGCCTGATGATATTTTTTTCGAGTCCGCCTCTGTAAAGATCATAGGAGGCAAACGAAATGAAGCCGGCAAAGCAGAAGGCTACGAAAAATGAGTAGAACATCATCCGCTTTTTTTTGACGAACGCCTTAAAAAAGAAATAAAAGAAGCCGCCCGCGGTTATGCCCATCAGTGGGATGCAGGGCAGGCGGAAGCGCCCGAGAATGTAGAACAACGCGGTCGCCATTGTATAGGCGGCAATGAAGTAAAGTAAGATAAGAAGCTTCGGATTGCGTCTTTTTATTGCGTATAGGAGGAAGGCAATAAAGCCGGCAAGTCCCGGGAAAATGGCAAAATAATTTGGAATAAGCGGCAGGCGGCTGAAGATGGTGCTTTTGGAGCAATTATACTTTAATTCAATATTGTTGGGTACCTCGCGCCAGTCCCAGAACAGTAATATTTTTCTGAAGGTAAGTTCCGTATAAGCTAGCGGTTCCTCTTTAAACCATTTGAATATCCTTGACGGAACAGACTTCTTTTCCAAGTCTGCCATCCACACATGAAACGAAAGTGGATATTCCATTGGACCCGGCCCGAAAGAACCCGGGTCTTTTCCCGCGGGCGGAGCCTCTGGGGTATTTCCAAGTGCGAGTACTGCCGAACCAGCCGTTGACGGGCCGGAAAGTTTTCCGAGCTTGACTGTATTCCAAGCGGCAAACGGCAACTGGGGAATTATTATAAATGCAATCAGCAGAGTAAGCGGCAAAAAGCTTTTCCTGCCATTCCTGCAGCCGCAGTAAAGCGCGAGTGCCGCGAGCCCCGGTACGAAAAACCATATATTGCCGCGGGTCAGGATGGAAAGCCCTGTAATTATGCCGATGATTATCCAGCGTTTTGGACTGCTTTTCCTTATGACCTCTACGGAAAGATAGAGTATCAATGTAATCCAGAATGCCTGAAGTATTTCGATTAAGCAGTATGCGGTATAAGCGGTGAGTACGTTGTTAAACGCCAGAAGCAAGGCGGTTATGACGGCGGCCTTTTTACCGAAAATCCTTGCACAGGAAATTCCCGCCAGATAAACAGTCGCCGCTCCGAGAACAGCCTGTGTGACGACTGTGCCGATAATCGACCCGCAAAAGAGGAGAAGCGTCAGCGGCATAAAGACGGCATAGTAGAACGGCTGATAGTAAAAGACCTCTGAATAATTGAGATTTATAATGCTCAGAGCACTATTTATATAGGTAGCCATATCGGTCGTGGCGGGCGGGTTGCCGGAGAAGGGGTCATTGACAAATAAATCAATGCCGATGGCCAGCCTCAGTACAAAGGCCGTGAGGGCTATTCCCAGAAGGACGTGTGTTATTTTTTTCTTCATCTGCGCTAATCTAGCGCTTTGTACTCATATAGTACAGGGGGAAACGGATATTTAGAAAAAAAAGATGGATATGTTGATGGAAATCCTGAGTTATAGCCCGGATTCCATGGAAATGGGATGTCGATTTATTTAAGCGCTGGCAAGCACGTCTCGCATCGTCTTGAAGTGCAGTTTGGCGATTTCCCTGAATTTCTCCTCCCCGTGTGTGTTGAGTATACTGATGCCAGATTCGATGACGCGCGGCCCGGCGCCGAGGGGAAGAGGCATCTTGAGGTTTTCTCCAAGCTTTTTCATTCCTCTTACGAATGCGTCTCTGGCCAGTATGGAAGCTGCTGCCACGGCTATATCACTTTCGGCTTTTGTCTTCTGTATCAGCTCGATCTTCTTTCCCTTTTCCTTGAGGGCTCTCTGTATAAGATGTTCTGCTCCAAATTTATCTGATATTGCCATTTTGCAGCCAGCTGCCTTTTCCAGGAGATTTTCAAGAGCCCTTGCATGTCCCCAGGCGAGGAGTTTGTTCAAATTTCCAAACCCCCCGTAAAGCCGGTTATATGCCTCTGGTCCTATCATGACAGATGAATAATTTGCCTTGACTATTGCCCTTATAGCGGACGCCGTCTTTTGGATTTTCACGTCATTTTTTATCTGCTTCGAGTCCTTCACCCCGGCTTTCAGAAGTTCCTGCCGGATTTTATCGTTTTCAACGTATACAGCCGCGATGCAGAGAGGACCGAAAAAATCTCCCTTCCCGCTTTCATCAATTCCGGCGTGAGGGACGAATTCCATTTCTTCTTTCTGAGGGCGGCCTGACTCGTCGTAACCGAATGATGCTGTCTTGAGTATTTCAGGCTCAAGGATGTAAAGAACGAAGTCAGGGGTTTCTTTTCCTTGTACCGTAAGCTTTCCGCTTTTATATGAGACAATGCTCGTTTTGTCTTTTGACGCTTTCCACAGGGCATGTGGTGCTTCCGCAATGGTCCAGCTTCGGGAAATCAATATTTCCAGAAGACTTTCACTTTGTTCAGGATTTAATGCGCAGACGTATGAAGTGGTTTTCTGTGGTGCCATTTATGATAATATTTTGACTAATAAAAATTTGAAATATAAAAACTATGCGGTAATATACTATCTACAAGAAGGATTTTACAGCCCGCTTTTGTTAGATAGTAAACTTATAGCAGGAATTTGAGTTCAATATGGTTTGCAAAAAAAAACTTATGTCTCTGATTTTCATTTTTTTGACCTTTCCTGCCTTTTATTCCCTGTCTGATTCCAACGGCGTTTCAACCGTCAGATTGAAGAAAATTCAGAAAATTGTCGATTCGTACGCCGAGTCGGGAAGGGATATCGCTTCTCCTTCCGTGAAAAAAAGCATATTCAAGGACATTTCCGGATTTCTGAAACTAGATCCGGATATTAAGCCTGACACCAGAACTCTGGACGATATAAGCAAGGAAGTCCGTTCCGCTGTTGAAAAAAACTTCCCAGATGACGTAAAGGGCCTCCGTCGTAAGGTCGAAGCAGAGGCGGACGCCAAATTCAAAATGGTCAATATCCTTGATTACGTATCTGTCGAATATCAGAGGGGTACAACCTACTACACAGTGTCCGGAGTATTTTATAACTACGGTGGAAACAGTATCAGGGTCGGTGACAGGATTATTGCTATTTTCGATCTCCTCCCCGAGTCAAGGGCCGCATTCGATAAGGAATACTGTCAGTACGAAAAAGATAAATATATTTCTAAACGGCTTAACGACTATCAACAGAGAAAAATGGAGTTTTCAACTCATTCCAGCAGAAAAATAAGAGGAGAAATCGCCAAGCATAATGAGGATGCCGGATATGTTTTTATTTTTGGCAACTGGAAAAAACCTCGGGAGGTTGCGGAAATTTATATCAAATCCGCTGAAATAGCCTATGCGGGTAAAAAAATGCCTAAACTCAAACCGGAATCTCCAGCCAATAGCGATGCCGCGGAAAATGCGGATAAAACCCCCGAGCCTTCTGATAAAGATGTGCCTGATTCCCCTCAGAATGTCGTCGCGGATGCCACCAAGTCAGAAAAGACCATGACAGCGGAAGAGCTCCACTACGATAATCTTAGAAAGAAAATAGATGGAAAACGCATGCAGATTGCCAATTCCTGCGCCGGTATTGATGCCGACCAGGGTTATAAGGACAATATCGTTACCTGGGGTATGTCCAAAGAGGACGTTGTTCTCGTTCTTTCTAAAGACAATGAAGATATCAGCGAAACGACTTCCAAAAAAGAGGGTGAGCAAAATGACCAAATTATAAAAATAACGACTTCCGATGATGGTCCCATTAGGGACGTAAATCTGCATTTTCTCAATAACCTCCTTTACAAGGCAACTGTAAATTTTAAAATTGTTTCCAGCTCTACGATGGGCCGCCTCGGGGTTATCCTCAACGAGCGTTACGGTTTTACTGATGAGCAGAAAGAACAGCGCAAAAAGCTTCAGGAGAAGGGCGAGGAGTTTGATGACGCCGAAAAAGCAAAATCATCCAAGGAGGAACCCTCAAAAGACAATAAGGACAATAAAGTCTCCGATATTCCTATCGAGCAGTCATATCATTGGACCGGTAAAATTACCACTGCCACACTTTATATAAAGCTCAAGCCCGACCGTTCCGGCTACGTGGATTTTTCGCTCATAAAAGAGAACCCGAAGGTCAAAGAGGAAGCCTGGGAGCTCGCAATGAAGGAAAAGAAGCGCAAAGCCGACGAGCAGAGGGCTAAAGAAATGGACTTCAGTAAAAAGAAAGTATCCTTCTAACTGCCAGCCATCCGGGCGGATATATCTGTATTGTTTTCGTTCGCCTTGTTTACTGACGGCAGATATCGGAAAATGCTGCCTTCCGCTACTTCCAGTGTGAGGCGTGAACCTGTCTTCCTCAGCTGCCTTTCGGCCCACAGGCGCAAATCAAGTATCTTCATCATGTCCCAGTGAAGCGTTTTTTCCATATTCGTTTTGCCTGTGTGCGAATTGTCTTCACAGATATGCGGTTCCATGTTTATGAAGTTCATGACAACATTGCTTTCCCCAGACGTCGATCTGATTGTCTTCTTGAATCTTTTCTGGGATATATGCGCGCAGAAGCAGACTTCCTTTCGGATATTTCCGTTGAAGACAACTTTTGCGGGGTCCGGCCACCTTGATTTACATGCGTCGAAAGCGGCGGCGGCGTTTTTGTCTGTTTCAAGCGGCGTCACTGTCTTTCCTGAGTTCCATGCGAAATACCATTTGAAACGCCAATTTCTTGCCGGAAATTCCGAGGCCTCTTCCAGGTGCAGGACATTCCTTTTGATGTGAATACCTTCGGGCGAATGTTCTATCGTGAATGATGAGGATCCGCCGAGTCTGGCGCCGGAAGACCAGCGCCAGATATCGTCACCAGTACCAGTCTCAATCTGTTCCCCTGTCTCTGATTCAAAGACCGCGGTGAGGAATGGCTTGTCACTTTCATATATGGTTTTCTTTGTCGTGTCAAGATCAACCCACAAAATGTCCTTTATCCGGCAGTCGCTTTCGGGAATAGAAATGATTCCGGCTTTTTTCCACGCTCCTGGCAGGAACAGGTTGTCCACACTGAAATCTGAACACGATATGCCCTTTGTCGTTTTGATGTCAGTCGTAACCATCGCGCAGTTTGAGAATATCTCGATGGACCGCGATATGGATGGTTCAGGCCCGAATGGAATTATTGATTTGGTGTCCGCGCTCCATGATGATTCGTCCTGAGCCTCGTGCAGCTTTAAGTCTGATATGAAACCCGATGATTCATCAAATTCTCCGAATGAAAGAGGCATCAGTCTCAGTCTCTCGGCTCCGTTTAAGTAGAAATTCATTGCCGGCGCTCTCTCGGAGCTGAAACGGAACTCCGCATCCTCCCCGCCGATGGTATTTTCTTCCAGATTGACGTGCATTAGTTTATGACCTCGAATATTTCAGTAATAGGTTTTCTGTTGATTGGCGCAGGTGCCGATGCCGCATAGCCCAGAGGGGATATCGCAAGTACCGTCCACGGTTGCCTTATTTCAAGCGAGCGGTCCATTTCTTCCACGTTGTAAGCGCATATCCAGCAGGTTCCCAGGTTTTCTGCCGCTGCCGCGAGTACAACATGCTCCATCGCTATTCCAATATCCATATCTGCTATTGGGCGGCCGTCGAGCCTTTTCCAGCATTTATCCATATCCGCCAGCGCGACTATTATAGCGGGGGCTTCTTTAAGCCACGGACGCGTATAGCATGAGTATATTTTGTTCCTGAGTTCCTGGTTGAAAACGATCTGGAACTTCCACGGCTGAATATTGCAGGCGGAGGGAGCGTCTTGTAGCGACTGTGCGATTCGCGCAAGAGATTTTTCGCATATCGGGTCGTTTTTGAAGGCTCTTACGCTTCTTCTTTTTTTCACAACATCGTAAAATTCCATTGTAAAAGCTTCCTGTATTGTTACTTGGAAAGGTTTAAAACATCCTGCATGTCATAGAATCCCGGCTTTGCGTGATAGAGAAATCTTGCCGCCCTGACAGCACCTTTTGCGAAAGTATCGCGGCTTGATGCCTTGTGCGTAAGTTCCACCCTTTCACCCTCAGTCGCGAATATTACCGTGTGGTCGCCGACAACGTCACCGCCTCTGAGCGCATGCATGCCTATTTCGTTTGGAGTTCTTGCGCCGGTTATTCCTTCTCTGCCGTGCCTTACGTCATCCTTGTATGAGAGATTTTTTTCGGCAGCGATTATTTCGGCGAGTCTTGCGGCTGTCCCGCTTGGCGCGTCTTTTTTCTGATTGTGGTGCATTTCAACTATTTCGATATCGTAGCCGTTTCCGAGTATCTTTGTAACTTCGCGCGCCAGATGAAAGAGAAGGTTAACCCCTACGCTCATATTGGGGGCCTGGACTATTTTGCCACCATTTTCAGCGAGCTTTTTCAGCTCGAGCTTTTCTTCTTCGCTGAGAGCTGTGGTACCTATTACGACGGAGCAGTTTTTTGACACCGCCAGCTTGGCGTTTTTGACTACCGGGCCTGTGCTGAAGTCTATTACCGCATCCGCATTTTCGAGCAGCGGTGCAAGCTCTGTCGTTATTTTAACCCCAGCCTCCTGAAGTCCGGCGACAGTTCCCGCATCCTTCCCGATATCGGGAGAAGCCGGGATTTCCACGGCTCCTGCGAGTTGCATATCTTCTGAATTCAATACGTTGGCGACAAGCCTTTTACCCATTCTGCCTGCTGCCCCTGTAACGATTACTTTGATCATTTCATATCTCCGAAATAGGTTTTTGAACTACTTTACGGGAAGCTAAATATAACCTGCGATAGCGCTTCATGCCAAAGCTGTTTATGCAATTAGCTCTTTATTTCGGAGGATATGGATGCTTTTTTAGTTTTGGGGCGCGGGTTCAGCAGGATTGGTTTTCTCTGCGGGGGCAGTCTGGACTAAATTCTTCCATATATACTTATCCTTATCTTTTATGCAGATCATGAGCGTGTCGTTCTCAAGATTTGTAATAACTGCCATCTGTCCACGCATTGATTTATTAGGTTCGGGAAGGAAGCTTGTATCGGTAACGACCAGTGGAGGCATTGTATAGATGCTGGAGCTTTTTTGAGCTTTTCCGTCTTCAGTAGCGATGGGCGTTTCGACATCAACGAAACGGTTGTTCATTATAAGCTCATCTTCTGCCCTATCCGGTCCAGCCGGGACGGCGAAGCCGATTTTCGCATTGAATATAACGTTATTAGTGAATGTGTTATGGCGATTTCTTCCCCGTACCGCGAAAGTCCATGCAGGCATATCGTATATCATGTTTCCAGTCCAGAGAGATCTGGCGCAGTCGCATTCAAATCCGAAGCTTTCATCTATCGCGAGGCTCCGGCCGTCTACAACGTTATTGCTGACAATGACATAAGGATGTCTTCCGCCTGTTTTGACTTCGATGACAGAGCGCCAACCCGAATTCGTACAGATATTGTTGGATATAATTGCCTGTCTGGCTTTGGCATAGAGTGCTGCGCCCGCAACTCTCAATCTTTTATCATTTTCAACTCGCCATATTCCTTTGAACTCAGAGTTGCCGTCAAGTTTGAGCCGTTGTCCAATCCTTGCGCCGGGTACGGGCTCACCGCGATTGAAGTCGCGGACTATGTTTCCCTGCATTGAGACATTATGCCCGTAAACGAGTATCCCGAAAATGTAAGATGTGGTAAATTTTGCACCTTGTCCACCTCCGAGCACGCGGTTGTTGTTGACAATGGCGGACGGCAGATACTCAAGGCACCCGTCATCTATCATATTGGCCTTTCCTCCACTGAGTTGTATCGCGCATACACCTACGTTTTCGAGAGTGTTCCCGCAGACCACGGCTCCGCCGGGCATCGGGCTGGTGAAATATATTCCGCGCATTGCACTGCCGATGAATCTGGAGTCTTCTACCCTCAAGCTTTTTACTTCCGGCAGCTTATGGCCCATGTGCATTTCGTCTGCGTCAAAGAGACAGTCCTTGACAACTACGTCTCCGAGTCCGCCCTTGTCGGGATTTTTCAATCCTTGAATGCAGACCAGTCCCTTCAGAGACATATTTTTTATACAGAGATCGGGCGCGGCATCTTTTTCTACGTTGTCAACATCTATCACAGACGCTTTGGGGCTGCTGGATTCGTTTACAAGTTCACCCATTCCGCCGATGCCTTCGATGATGATCTTTCCGCCACGACGGATGCTTATAAGGGATTCTGCATCAGTTTTAAGCTTGGCGCCTCTTTCAAAAAGCAGAGTTACTCCTTTATCAATCAGGAGGGTTTTACTGATATGGTAGTCTCCTTGAGGAAAGTATATTATATGGTTTTCGGGGGCGTCTTTCAAGGCTTTCGAAATGGCCTCGCTCCAGTCATTTCCGCTAACTGACTCTTTATAAGTTGCTATGTCAGTGCCAGGGGTTATAGCCGAAGCGACAGATGATACCGCTAAAAGGCAGAATGCCACTAGCGAGACGAGGGTACGGTTTGGGGTTCTCATTTGAATATTCCTTTCTTCTTGTTTTAATATTTCCAGTTATATAACTTATCTTCATTCAGCCAGGTTGCGTCTTTGCTGCTGCAGTGCCCGTCGGCAAATAGGAGATTTCCCCGTTTCAAGTGACGGAGGTGTATAATCCTGTCGGAACCGGCATCAAGCATTATTCCAGTCCCGCTTGTAATCATGTAGGACTGTGTGAAGGTATCGGTGGTGGCGCGTATACTGTCGGCGGCTATGCCCCTGCCGGGAGGCAGCTTGCTCAACAGCAGATGATAGCGGGGTGCGTTTTCATAGTTGCTCAGTACCCCATACGTGGCGCTGCCGAACCAAAGTCCGTAGGTTAACATTCCGCTGCTGGTCCAGGTCTTGGGTTCTTGTCCGGGGCATACATATATACTTGGCAGACCAATCTTCTGAGGCGGAGTATAACCATTTAGGGCTAATGATGCCGACCAGCATACGGTATTTCCATCGATTGTGTCAATGCTTGATGGCAGTAATTCCCTGTTGTCTCCGGCGTACTGAAAAAGAGCGACTCCGCATTGTTTCAGATTTCCAATACATTTTATCTGAATTGCCTTTAGCTTTGCATTTCTGAGCGCGGGCAGCAACATCGCCGCGAGAAGTGCGATTACGGAAATAACAAGAAGCAATTCAATGAGTGTGAACTTTCTTTTCATCGCCGTCCCCCTTCGGATATTTTAAGTTCTTTTGAGATTTCTTCCCACTGGAGATTTTGCGGCAGAGAATCGTTTTTTACCGAAAGGGCAGCCGCGATACCGACCGCTTCGCCCATTGCTGCGGCGTTTCCCGTAACCCTGTAACTTGCGTGCGCATGGAAGTCTCCGCTTATGCAGCGTCCGGCCATCATGAGAGCGTCAACATCCCTGGCGATGAGGGCACGTAATGGAATCCCATAAGGCTTTACCGCGTATCCCTGATTGTCATATCCCCCGCCTCTGTTCTGATTGGTGGAATGTACGTCAATTCCGAAGGTTACCGTACACACGGAATCATGAGGCTTTTTGCCCTGAAGAAGATCGTCCAGAGTTACGGTATAGTGGCCGTGGATTCTTCGGGCTTCTCTTACCCCGATGTGTGAAGAAGTTGCGGCGAGCCGCAGGTTTTTCCAGTCTCCGCCGGATGCTCTCAGCGCTTTTACCTGACGGTATATTTCGGCGCGTCCGGAGATTGTGGCATTTGTTACCGCATCTGCATCGAATGCCGAAATGCCGTATTCGTGGTTGGACATCATTAGAAATGTATCATTGTAAATCTCAAAGAGGGTAGGCTGGGTATAGGACGGGGAAATTCCGTTATCTTCCAGTTTTTTTAGAAGATTGGCCTTACGGTTTTCTCCCGTCAGGAAGTCTTGTATTTTATCCGAATCGAGTCCGTAAACAAGTGCGGACATGCTCATCGGCTGAACTTCTCCGTTTTCCTTCCGTCCTACATCGAATCCGCATCCGGCAAGTGCCGCAAGGTCTCCATCTCCGGTACAGTCGATAAATATTTTTGCCTGCCATGCCTCTCTTCCCGATTTTGACTCGGTTATTACATGGGAGACCCGGTTTTCGCTATTTTTAAGGGCTGCTGTTATTTTACTGTGAAACCTTATTTTTACTCCAGATTCCAGGCACATTGATTCAAGAAGGAATTTTACCGCTTCAATGTCGAATGTGTATTTTGGGCCTTTTGCTCCCATTTCATCAAGTCTGTTCAGTATCTCCCTCAGGATACCCTGCTTCCCCGCATAATCTATTACATAGGACATAAGACCAGATGTCCATATCCCTCCGAGGCAGCCACTCGATTCGATAAGCCTTGTACTATATCCCATTCGCGCGGCGGCGATTGCGGCACAGATGCCGGCGGGGCCTCCTCCGCAGACTACTATATCGGCGATTTCAGCGATTTTTGTTTTATGGCAAGGCTCTTCAATAAACATGTTGTCTGCTTCCCTATTTATTTTTTTTAACGGTTTTTCCTTCGACGAATTCACAGTTTACAAGTATCTGCCTAGCCGGTCTTCCCGGAAGTTTTATACGTTCCGCCAGGTGTGTCGCCGCACTTATTCCTATTTCTTCGAAAGGTATATTGTATGTGCATAGCGGCGGATCTGTCTGCTCAACTCCTCCGAACCCCGTAACCGAGACGTCGTCTGGTACTTTTATTCCTTTTCCATTCAGGAATTCTATGAAACACGAAGCCGTTCCGTCCGTTCCGCAAATCCACGCGGTGATTTTTTTTTGTTTCATCATTTTCAATGCCCGGGTAAACTTGGCCTCGTGTCCACTGTAATCTCTGTCGTAGATACATAAATCAAGTGCATTGTCCCCTCCGCCGAGAGCCATAAGAAACAGCATTCTGCGTATGTCCGTTCTGGGGTGAGGTCTCTCCGCGTCGATATATCCGATTTTTGAATGTCCGTTTTTTTGAAGATATCCAAGCAGGGAGGGGATAGCGCTTATATCCTGCGGGCCTACGTTGTCTACTGATTTTATATTATAAGCATAATTTAATGAGACGCAGGGCAGTATTTTCGATATTTCTGAAACGAATGCCTCGCTGAAGTGCTGCATCAGCACTGCCCCTGAGAATTCCGCAATCCTCGAAAAAGATTCCGGACTTGTGCCGTGTTTTTTAAATCCTTCAAGTTCTTCGCTTCTTATAAAATTGATTGACAACTGCCCGCCGAATGCGTTTATTCCGTCGGCCAGCCCTTTAAGCATTCTGTGTGTGACAGCTCCCGCATTTTCCACCTTGTCAACATCAGCCGCCACCAGCGCCGTTATATTGAGTCTTTGTCCGTCCTCGGATTTTCTGCCTTTCCGTGAATAAGAAGGGCCATATCCTATTTTTCTGGCTTCTTCGGCGACCATCTTTCTGGTATCTGGACTTATTGCCGGATGATTTCTCAGCGCGCGCGAAACCGTGGACTTGGAAATGTTCAGCTTCTTTGCAATTGTGTCAAGTTTTACTTTCATAACTCTGATTATAGCGGTTCTTTTTCGAAAATGCAACACGTTAATGCAATATTATGCAAAATTAGTGCAAATAGAATAGGGCGTAAAAAAAACGTCCTGCCGGATAAAGCAGGACGAATGAAAAGCGGCATTGGGAAGTCTAAGGATTTTCGAATATTATCGCAGTTTTGACGCTTTTCCTGTCGAGTATTGTTTGCCACGCTGCCTCCGCGTCGTCTATCCCGAATTCAAATGATATATACGGAGCGCAGTTTATTGTTTCGTCAAGAAGCATTGAAACCACTTCGTCATGGACGGAATGTTCGAGCGGATCTATTCTGATTGAGTCAAAACGTTTTTTATCGGGATATATTGCGTAAGAATATATCTGTGCGCCGGGTGCAAGATTTTGTGATGCTATCTTTTCTACAAAATCAACACTTCCGCTGCTGTCGATGAGAATATCATAAGTCCCTGCAAGGTTTTCGATGCTGATAGCGTGATCCGCCGAACTTAGCTTGAGTGCGGTTGCCAGTTGTTTTTCACGCCTTGCCGTCAGCGTGACGTTGAGCGCACCTTTTTTCTTCAGGAATTCTGCAAAAAGAGAGCCTGCCGTTCCTGCTCCCGCGACAAGGTAGCGTGCGTCCTTTTTGAAAAGGACTTTCTTTAGTGATGAATAGATTTCCTTCTGGCAGCTTATCACCATTGCCTTGCGCCATTCGAGACCATGAGGAAGCTTTTGCATATAGAGGAAATAGCCAGGGACCGATTCCAGATTCTTGTAAAGCCCGTCTTCAAGCATTGCCTTCCAATCCCTTACTTTTCCATATTCAGCGAATCCGCCCCAGGCAGAGGCTGTCCCATTCTTATCGAATTCTTCGGGATAAAGAGAGTATGCCCTTGATACAGTCTCGCCGGGCGAGAAGTTGCGGACCTTGCTGCCCGTCTCAATGACTATACCGATACTTTCGTGCCCGAGAACGGCCGGATAGGAAAGCCCGAAGTCAAATGATTTTTCGACGATATGTCTGTCGGTCGTCGAGCAGAAAAGACATGACTTCATTTTCACAAGGGAATCATATTCTGATATTTCAGGCATCCGGATCTGCTCCACGGATATTCCGCCTGAACCGTCTGCGATGATTGCTTTCATTTTAATTACCTCCATTTTATGGTCATGCCGTATATCGATCTGTCACCATTCAGGATTTTTTCATACGCGGCCGGTGCTTCGCAGTAAGGTACGGTGTGGGTTATAACTGAGTCCATTGTGTCTTTTCGATCGGCAAAATATTCGAGGACGGCCTTCAGGGTTTCGGAATTTCCGGAGCCTGTAGGGAAATACGCAGTGACTGCATTATTATGGAAATGGGAATAGTCAAGTTCGATATTTCCGTCATACCATGAGAGGAAGATCATCCTTGCGCCGGGAGAAAGCCAGCGACTGCAATTCCCAATGAGCCTTTTCGACGCAGTCGCTTCGACACAGACGCTTATTTTTCTGCCGGCGAAGGCATTGCTTATTTTTTCCTGAAGTTCAGGATCGTCCGGACTGAAGATATTTTCCGTTATATTTCTCTTGGCTATTGCTCCCCTGTCCGGTGCTGGTTCTATCACGGCAATTGCGGCACCGCGCAGACGGCAGAAGTCGGCAAAGAAATAACCGATCAGTCCGAGTCCGCTTATCAGTACGGTATCCTGTTCCGTTATGTTGGCCATACTGATTGCATTGAGTCCCACGGCGGGCAGAATAAACATCGAAGCGTGTGAGAGTTCGGCTTTGTCAGGGACTTTGAAAACATTTTCGACATTTAGTACCTGGGCTGAAGAATGACCGCCCCATACGCTGACAATTTGCGAGGAGTCACTGAATCTTGCTCCGATGCCGCAAACCCTGTCGCCTTCTTTGAATTTTCCTGCACTCTTTCCGGTTGCGAGTACCTGTCCCGACGCCATATATCCGGGGACGAGCGGAAATGTTCCGTTATGTGTCCTTTTGCCATTTATTATCGACGATTCCGTTCCGATGCTGACTCCGGAATACTCCGTTTGCATAAGTATTTCGTTGTCGTTGAGTTCCGGCAGTTCGACCTGGGAAATTTCCGGACAGTTTGCCTTCCTGAATAAAAGTGCGTCTGCTTTCATTTTATCTTCTCCTGTTTTTTATCTCCTCATTTGATTTTAAACAAAAATGATATATTGTCAATAATAGATTAGTCATAATTAAATGATAATACTTGGACAAAAATGATTTCAGATTGGCTTGATCGTATATCCCCCGTGTTGAGGATTGCCGGACAGGGCACATGGGGAAAGGGGCATGTGGAGGCGGCTCGGTGTATTTATGACCATGAGTTCGTTTATTTTGCGAATGGCGACTGCGAACTCGAATATGGCGGGAGAATTCTGAATTTTTCGACCGGCTCGTGGGCGATTATCGAACCAGGAATTCTTCATGCAAGCAGGGCCGTGAGCGAAAATGTCAGAAGGTATTGGATACATTTCGACTGGGTATGGCATAATCCGGCGGCTGATCTTCCAGTCTGCGCATATGCTCCGGCAGAATTGGAAACGAAGCTTGTCAGGCCGCCGCCGGCATTTGTCCCGCACGGACTGCTGCAAGGAAAAATAGCGGACGATTCGCTTATTCCCCGGACGCTGGATGAGATAATATCGTTAGATACCATCAGGGCGCGGGCACTCTTCCTGCAAGTATTAATAGAGATGTTTCTGCCCGCTAAAAACCGTCCCGCAGTGCGGAGTATTAATGAAAATCAGGCGTTTCGCTTGAAGGAACTTCTTGACCGTATGCCGTCCCAGAATGAGAGCGTAAGGCAGATAAGTCAGGGGCTGGGCATGAGTTACGAACATGTTGAACGAATCTTCAAATCCTGTTTCGGCGTAAGTCCACTCGCGTACCTCAACCGGCTCAGAATCGAAAGGGCCAAAGGTCTGCTGTCTACGGGCCGTTATGCCGTTTCCGATGCCGCATTAGCCTCCGGTTTTAATGACAATGCCTATTTTTCGAGAGCGTTCAGGAAGCATACGGGAATCTCGCCCTCCGGCTTCATTCGAAAGTCTTTTATGTGTGGATGAGGGCGTATTCGTTTTGGATCTCCTCAAATTCAAGCGCAGCTATTTCCCATTCTTCCGTAAGGCGCTTGACGTCATCTTCGGTTTCTCGAAGTCTCTTATTAACAAACGCATAATCGGTGCCGGGCTGGTTTGCTATGAGAATTTCCGAGAGGGATACCTTTTCTTCCTCAAGTTTTTCAATGGCCTTTTCAATCCGGGAGACTTTCTTTTCGGCGTCTTTTTTTATTTTCCCGAGTTCGCCGCGTCTGGTGGCCCTGTCGCGGCGCCGTTCCTTTTGTGCACTTGAGGATTGTTCCGCTTTATTGTCTGCTGTTCCAATTCCTTCACTATTCGCTTTTTCAGCCTGTTTTTCCCTGTAATAATCATAATCTCCGCAGTAGCGGGCTATTCCCGGCGGCTCCATCGCGATAATGGTCGAGACTGCTTTGCGGACGAATTCTATGTCGTGGCTTACCAAACATACAGTGCCATCGTAGTTTTTTACGGCGTCCTGGAGTGCCTCTCTCGCAGCGATATCAAGATGGGTCGTCGGTTCGTCAAGGACGAGGAAATTCGGAGGATTGACGAATATCCTCGCGAAGCAGAGTCGTATTTTTTCGCCGCCGCTCAGGACGGAACAGGTTTTTTCCGCGTTTTCGCCTGAGAATCCGAACGCGCCGAGAACGCCTCTTATCTTTTTCATTTCGGTGCCTTGCGGCGCGGCTCCCTTTACAATGTCCATTGCAGTTGAGTCAGGGGGAAGTATTTCGGCAAATTCCTGAGCCTGGTAACCGGTTATGACCTTGTGCCCGAGGATTCTTGTCCCGGCGGATGGCTGCATTCGGCCCGCGAGTATCTTGAGCAGTGTTGTTTTTCCGGTTCCGTTGTAACCGACAAGCCCTATTTTTTCGCCGCGTTCTATATTGAGGTCTACATCAGTCATTATCCAGTTAGACCCATCGTAGCTGTGGCCGACTTTTTCGAGTCTCAGCATTTCGACTCCCGAATGCGGGGCAGGGGGAATCATGATGCTCCCCGAGTAGTGCAAATCGTGCGGGACATTTATATTTTCCATTTTATCGATTACTCTTATCCAGTTTTGCACCTGTGCCGCTTTGGTATTTTTTGCGCGGAAACGCTCTATGCCGCGCTCCAGCTGTTCACGCTTTTTGTCCTGGTTTTTCTTTGCCGCTTCGAGTACTCTTATCTTTTCCTCCCTCTCTCTGATGTAGTAATCGTAGTCTCCCTGATAACGGGTCACGATGGCCCCGTTGATCTCAACGGTCACGTTCGTGAGACTTTTTAGAAGGAAGCGGTCGTGCGAGATAAGAAGAAGCGTACCCTGAAACGCTGAAAGGAATTTTCTGAGCCATTCTATGGCGGGGATGTCAAGGTAATTGGAAGGTTCATCGAGCATCAGGAGTGCGGGATCGGCTATCAGCGTTTTTGCGAGACAGGCGCGCATCTGCCAGCCGCCGCTGAAGCTGCCGAGCGGACGTTTGAGATCGCATGCCTTGAAGCCGAGCCCGCAAAGCGCGGCTTCCGCTCTGCTTCGCATCATATAACCGCCCAGCGCCTCGTATTTTACCTGAAGCTCGCCAAGCTCATTAAGGAGTTTTTCCTTATCTTCCGATGATTGAAGTCCCGACTCTATTTCTTCTATGCGCGAATGTATCTGGGAAAGTTCCGGCAGCGAATCACTTACGAAGTCAACGAGGATTTTCTCAAGGCCGTAGTCGCTCAAATTCTGACGCAGGTAGCCCATCCTCATATCCTTTGGCATGAGGACGGTTCCTTTTTCAGCATATATCTCGCCGGTGATGATTCCGAAGAGCGTGCTTTTTCCTGCCCCGTTCGGTCCTACTATTCCGGCGCGTTCGCCGCTGTTTATGCGCAGAGAAACATCGCGTAGAATTTCTCGTGCCCCATAACTTTTTGATATATTTACAAAGTCTATCATGTTATAATTGATGCAATCCGGCTCAGGACATCCGCGGCCGCGTCGGGCTTTGCCAGTGCTTTGTTTTTCAAGCCGGCCTCCCGGTATCTTTCCGGGCTTGTTGCCCATGAATGGAGTATGTTGCTCACATTTACGATGGTGCAGTCACCATCGTAAAGTACTTCTGCCCCGCCTTCAGACGCGAGGTATGCGGCATTGTCATCCTGATGATGGTCTGCAGCGTAGGGGTACGGCACTAGGACGGCGTATTTTCCGAAACATGCTATTTCTGATATGCTGCTTCCGCCCGCCCTGCATATTATGAGATCAGCGGCAGAGTAAAAGAGCGGCATTTCTTCGGTCTTTTCAAGGATGAGGCCTTGGAACTTTGCCCCGGAATAGATTTTTTCAACTCCGATATTTTTCCCTGCCCCGGTAAGGTGAACTACCTGAAAAACGGGTTCTTTCTGTTTCATAAGCGACTGAGGAATAATCTCATTGAAAGTTTTTGCCCCCTGACTTCCCCCGAATATTAGAAGTAACGGCAGCGAATCCGTGAATGTCGTCCCGAAAGAACTGTTTATTTTCTGGTAGGCTTCTTTTCTTGAGATCGCGCAATGGCCTATTTCATGCCTGACCGGAAGCCCGGTAAGCGACATCGGGCACTTGCACGCGTCAGGATTAACCGCAGGAAACGATAGAAAAAGATGCTTTGCACGCATGCTCAGAAAAAGATTGGCGCGGCCCAGACGCGCATTCCCGTCATGTAGAAAAAGAGGGATGCCCAGAGTCCATGCCGCAAATGACGATGGCGCCGACGCAAAGCTTCCCATCGCAAGGAACGCGTCCGGCCGGAACCTCGAAAGCCTTGTTCTTGCTTTTACCAAACCAGATACGAATTTATGTGCGAATTTCAGCGCAGCCAACGGACCTCTGGGGCGCGGGGCCGATTGTATTATGACGGAACCTATTCCGCGCTTCGCTGCTATTTCAGACTGGGCCTGTGAATCGTTTCCGCTTAAAAGTAGAAGTACCTCGCCCCCGTCCTTCTTGAATTTTTCTGCAATTGTGAGCCCGGGGTAGAAGTGCCCGCCTGTTCCGCCGCATGTGATTGCCAGCTTCTTTAATTTATCCGATACTGTATTCATTATAATATATCCTGTAAAACCTATACAATATATTGGAACGTCCGGAAGCCGCAACTGCTACTCTCAAAAATAACATGAAAAACATGAAAGAGGCCTGTCGCCAATCGCCGACGTAGCCGACGTAACGGCTTTCATAAACGGATTCATCCTCTGGCTTTTCAATGACAAAAAATCAGAAAAAAAGACTGCCGCCTTGCGCGTCGGCAAGTGAAATGAGTGAAAAAAATCTTCGACGGGAGGGCTGCTCCTAGCGGCAGAGCACGAAATATCTGATGGAAATGTAAATGGACGCTACCACCATGCTTCCGAAAGTGATAGGTACGCTGTAAGCCATGAATCGTTTGAAGGTTATTTTGAGTCCTGATTTTTCCGCTATTCCGGCGATGACCAGATTAGCGGCAGCACCCACGATTGTGCCGTTGCCGCCGAGGCACACCGCAAGCGCAAGTCCCCACCACATAAGGTGCTGGTTCTGGAGACTTCCCGCAAATGACGGTACATCGGCTATATATGTAGACACTATCGAGACCATCGCCGCAGTAAAGGAAACGTTGTTCATGATGGCGGCGGATATGCTGCTGGCCCACATGACGAAGAGTACGGTCAGGAGAGGGTTCCAGCTGTGGGTAAAGTTCAGTATAGAGCCGAGAGCCTTTATCAGGTTCGCATTGTCGGCGCCGCTGACGAGTATGAAAAGGCCGATGAAGAAAAACAATGTGGCCCATTCCACCTTTTCAAATGCATGGTCGATATCCACTTTGCATACCATCAGTGCCGCGGCAGCCCCGCTCATTGCGACTATCGAGGGTTGTAGATGAAGCGACCCATGGATTAGAAAGCCTAGGATTGTGAATATCATAACAAGTCCGCCGCGTCTGAGGTTGCTCATGTCGGTGATGGCTGCCATTTCATTGAGTTCCATTATTTTGGCTCTTTTCTCTACGGTGACCTGAAGGTGCTTATGATAATGCATATATAGGAAGGTCATGTAAAGCGCCATTATGATGATGACAACCGGAGTCATGTTCCATATGAAGGACATGAAGTCGAGGTTTGCGATAGACCCGATTATAAGGTTGGGCGGGTCTCCGATCAAGGTTGCTGTTCCGCCGATATTTGATGCGAGAGTCTCCGCCATGAGGTATGGAAGGACTGGCACGCCAAGCTCAGCCGCTACCACAAGTGTTACGGGGCCTACCAGAAGGACGGTGGTTACATTGTCAAGGAAGGCGGAAAGAATGGCGGTTGCCGCAACCAGCAGAAGCATCATTCGCATCGGACAGCCTTTGGATATTTTTGCGCATTTGATTGCGACAAACTGAAAAAGACCCGTCTTACTGAGAATATTTACAAGAATCATCATTCCGGCGAGGGTGAAGACGACGTCGAAGTTCACATAACGAGAGTATATATCCAGTTTTGCGTATTTATCGTCTCGCGCGATGATTCCTTGTTCGATGATATGCGACATGCTTTGTTTCGAATCTTTTACAACCGACTGCGCACCGTTGTCTTTCGATGGCATATGGCCCGGCCCTTCGAGCACGAATATGAGCATAAGTGACGCGCCGAGCAACGCTGCGGTCGTTTTATGGACTTTTTCTGATGCTATAAGAATATAAGTTCCGAAAAATATTATGACGGCGAACCAGAAAATCATTTTTTAACCTCTCAGTACTTTCTGTACGATCTCCAGCATCGTTACGATTCCTACAAGTTGTTTATGCTCGTCGGTGATAAAAATATTAAGGAACTCATTCTTTATCAGCATAAGCGCAAGCTGTATCAGCGGGGTAGAAAGCTCAGCAACTGCCCTCGGTTCTCTTATATACTCGTCCACCGTTATTTTATCTTCATTCGTGAGAATATGCTGGAACGGCTCGAAGCCGGAAATTATTTTTACATTGTCCAGAATCATATAATGTGCGGGCAAGCTTTTTCTAAGGATATTTTCCGAATCAAGAACGCCAATAAATCTTTTTCCCGAATCAAGTACCGGCAGTTGGGTTTTTGAATATTTTGAAAACATGTCCAGCGCCTCCGACAGAGGCGTACCTGATAGTACATAGGGGAATGCCGAATCCATTATGTCTTCAGCCGTTATCTCTTTTTTGAGGATGACATTTTCGGCATCAAGGAGTGCGTTGAACTCATTCCCGTCGCGACAAGAGGTAAGTCTTGAGACGGAGCCGCCATTTTTGATGACGAATCTTGAAAAAGCGGCGAGTGTCTTGAGATAGGTATCCGAAGTTTTTTCGGATACGAGCGACATGATGACTACGTGCGAGAGGTCTTTGTCATTGTTTTTCAGGAGCACCGGGCTGTCAGGAATTCCTACGATGATATAGAGATCATCAAAAAGAGGACTTCGTAAATGCGGAAGTGCCGCGCCTTTTTCATACGGGATAGAGAAGGCATCCTCTCTTTTTACCATTTCGGAAGCTATCTTCTCGGGATCGATATCCTGCTTTATTTCACCAGCTGCTTTTTCGAGCATACTTTTATAAATGGACTGACGGTCACCTACTGGAATTCCCTTGAAAAAAAGGTCCGGATTCAGAATCGATGACAGCTTCATTTGTATCCCCCATTTTTTATTTACATATTATCAACGACAGCCTTTGCGAAGCCGGAGCATGAAAGCTCTGTCGCCCCCTCCATAAGCCTTGCGAAGTCATATGTTACAAGCTTCTTTGATATGGCGTTTTCTATACCTTTTACGATAAGGTCGGCGGCCTCGTGCCAGCCGATGTGGCGCAGAAGCATTTCCCCTGAGAGTACGAGCGAGGAGGGATTGACCTTGTCGAGATCAGCATATTTCGGAGCGGTTCCGTGAGTTGCTTCGAACATCGCCAGGCCGCTTTCGTAATTAATATTCGCTCCGGGCGCGATGCCAATCCCGCCGACGCATGCGGCAAGCGCGTCGGAAACATAATCGCCGTTGAGGTTGAGTGTCGCGATTACATCATAATCCTCGGGACGCGTGAGTATCTGCTGGAGGAATGCGTCGCAGATGCAGTCTTTCACGAGTATTTTTCCGGCGGGAGCGGCCCCCCCTTCGAGGTCGGGCCAGCATACCGCTTGGTCGGCAAACTCTTTGCGGACGAGGTTATAGCCCCATTCCTTGAAGCTGCCTTCGGTGAACTTCATGATGTTGCCCTTGTGGACGATTGTAACGCTTTTGCGTTTCTGTGCGACGGCGTAATTCATCGCCGCTCTGACGAGGCGTTCGGTGCCTTCCTTGGAAACGGGTTTTATGCCGATGCTGGAGGATTCGGGGAAGCGTATTTTGGTGACGTTCATTTCTTTAATGAGGAAGTCGATGATTTTTTTAGCTTCGGGCGTACCTGTCTGCCACTCGATGCCCGCATAGATGTCCTCGGAGTTTTCGCGGAAGACGACCATATCGGTTTTTTCAGGTGATTTCACGGGGGAGGGGACACCCTTGAAATATTTGACCGGCCTGAGGCAGACATAGAGGTCGAGCATCTGGCGGAGCGCCACGTTGAGCGACCTTATTCCGCCCCCGACGGGTGTTGTCAGCGGGCCTTTTATGGATATTTTGAATTCCTTGACCGCCTCGACTGTTTCGTCTGGGAGGCAGTTGTTGTTGCCGTATATGCTGACGGCCTTTTCCCCGGCGAAGACTTCCATCCATGCGATGGAGCGTTTGCCCCCGTAAGCCTTATTAATGGCACTGTTCCATATGTGCATGGCCGCTTTTGTAATGTCCGGGCCGATGCCGTCGCCTTCCATAAAAGCTATGATAGGGTTGTTGGGAACATTGAGTTTTCCATCTTGGGAGGCGGTTATTTTTTCGCCCGCCGGAACTTTTATCTTATCATATTTCATTATATTTGCCTTTCAAGTTGCTAAAAGATACCACACCTGAGGCAAATTCCAAATACCGCTTGCATCTGAAACCGCGATTTTATATGCCGCCTCGTTGAAAGAAAAGAATTTAATAATATAGTCAAGGTCGGTATGGGGACAACTGTTGTGAAGGAAAGGTCTTGCCATGTCTAAACCAAGAGAGCATTTGCATTTTATCATGATCCCTGCCGTTGCTGCTGTGTTGTATTTTATTATTGTTTTTGCTGTAATGCCAAAAACTTTATCTTCAATTTTATGGGAGGCTGTTTTAGTCCTGTTTTGTGAATGGTTCTTAACATTCAGATTAATGACTCTGTTTTACAAGTACAATAGACTTAAACAGCTTGTTGTTTTATTGCTCCTGTGCATGTCTGTCTGTTTTTCCGTCCTGTTGATAAAAAACGTAAATACTCCGGCTGTAAATGCACTGGCCGTCGGAGGACTATTCATTACGACAGTGTATTGGCTGAATATCATGGATTTTTTCATGATCAGAAAAGACGAAGCTATATCACCTCTAGGGGTAATGTTTTTAATCATTGGTTCCAAGGCATTTCTAATAATAACAGGATTAGCCGTAGGCTGTATTTTATTCAATAATTTATCGCAGAATATCGCCGTGATGATAATGGGCGGTTTTTTAATGGGCTATTTGTTTATCGACTACTTTTTGAAAAACCATATTTCTATGGAAAGAAAAGGAGATAAGGACGCTGGCGATAGTCGAATGAAATAACTCTGATTTCTGATATTTTCTTCGTGTTTCTTCATCACCGAATAAATCAGAATGAAGATGACGACTGTAACGATTCCTAACGGACTTTTTCTGTTGAGCCAGATCAGCCACGCGAAGAAAAGATAGACCAGCGCGACCAGGAAAAAGTAACGGTGATCGATGTTCATGGGGGCGCGGCCGCCGCCGTAGGTGAAGTCGAATGCCGGCACGGAAAAGAAACCGAATATCCAGCACGTGAACGAGTGGCCAAGTTCATGGATGAGTATCGCAAAATACGAGAATATCGAACGGCTCAAGTCAAAATAATAAGCCAGCGGACCAAGTATCATTCCTGCGAGAATGGAAAGGACCGCCTCTTTCGTAATCAGCGGCGGCCTTTCTGAAACTCTCTGCATAAAAGGCCCTTATTATACAGCTGCTTCTTTTGTTTTCTGTGCACGGTTACGCTTTCTCTCCAGCTCGGTCAGAAGACGCTTTCTCAGCCTTACATTGAGCGGGGTAACTTCAACAAATTCATCTGCAGCGATATATTCGAGGGCTTCCTCGAGGTTTAACCTTTGGGCCGGCGCTATTTTGAGCGCCCTGTCCGAAGATGATGAACGTACGTTGGTAAGGTTCTTTGCGCGCTGGAGGTTGACGATAAGGTCGCCTTCCTTGCAGTGCTCGCCGACAATCATTCCTTCGTAGGTCTCGGTGTTGGGGTCGATGAAGAATGTTCCGCGCAGCTGGAGGCCGTCGATCGCATAGGCCATAGCCTTGCCGACCGACATGCTGATGAGCACGCCGTTGAGCCGCTGGGGAATATCGCCCTTGTAGGGTTCGTAGCGGTCATAGCGGTATGACGAGATTGCTTCACCTGCGGAGGCCGTGAGAAGTTTGCTTCTCAAGCCAATTAGACCCCTTGTCGGTATCTCGAATTCCATTGTCTGACGGTTTCCGTGCTGTTCCATGTGGTGCATTTCGCCGCGGCGCATTCCGATTATTTCTATGACTTTTCCTGTGGATTCCTCTGGCACGTCCACCGAGAGGATTTCGATAGGTTCGCATTTTTTGCCGTCGATAGTTTTATAAATAACCTGTGGCTGCGAAACGGTTAGTTCATAGCCTTCTCTCCTCATATTCTCTACAAGAATGGAGAGATGGAGTACGCCTCGTCCGCTGACCTTGAATGAGTCGCCTTCCACTTCTTCGACTTTGAGCGCCACGTCTTTCTGGACTTCCTTATTGAGGCGTTCCCGAATATGGCGGCTGCTGACATATTTGCCTTCCTTGCCGTAGAGCGGCGAGTCGTTGACTCGGAAAAGCATGGATATTGTAGGCTCGTCTATATGAATCGGCGGAAGGGCTTCAGGCTTTTCAGCGTC
>Ga0154591_1112_pt1 | contig 51141 bp, 47 predicted proteins | sample RifGroF2_FD_116020 | JGI IMG/M metagenome (GOLD analysis project Ga0154591, IMG submission 116020) | Lentisphaerae bacterium GWF2_45_14
GTCGCTATGCCAGAATGATTAGCCCTGATGCCAATACCATTAGGATCAATATCAATGGAAACGAAAAGAATGTTGCTTATTGCGGCAAGGACGGGGAAAAAGGTTTTAGATGGATATGCCTTGGCAGATTTAACGGATCGGGATTTGATATCAAACTCTCACTTTTGAATGCGGCAAAATGGGATAATCCGGCGGTGGTCGATTGTTTGTTTTTCACTCAAAATGCGAGCTTTATTCCCGAGGGACTTAAAAGCATTTACGCGTTGAAAGATCTGAAAAGAATAAGAGGCATGGTGGAATATCCCGAGGCGATAAAAAATCTCGCTCCAATAAAGCCGTCGGCAATAAAAGTCAAATCCTTTTCGAAAATTGTGAAAGCGGGTGGTGTCTTATCTATCGAGTTGCCCGAGAAAACTGTTCAGGAGTTGAAAGCGCAACACGAAGACATTCTTTTAAATCTGCATGTGACTGGACGTGGAGTGATTTTTGAGAAAATCATATCGCCGGGAAGCCCTATCATTAAGTGTGAATTACCCGAAACTCTGCCTGATTCGGAATTACTTGGGAAACCGTATGCGCTTTCCATAAGCTCTATCCCGCAGGATGCGGATAGCGATTTAATATCCTGTGCTGACACCACGAAAACAATAAATGGAACGCTGAAGATATTGCCGCCTGAAAAAAAGAAAGAACCTAAATTTCCTTTATGCGAAATCAAGGACATTAACGGAGTCCTTTGTATGACCGCCGACAATGAACCTTTTGGAAGATTCATTTACCGGGCAGCAAATGCTTGCCACGAAAATATATACAGGAGAATGTCGAAGGCTGGCATAAATACGCTGAATTTATGGCTTGGCGGCGACACGTATTACAGAAACAACAACGGAAAGCTTGATTTTAAAAGGATTGACGCCTACATACAATCAAAGCTTGCGTATTCACCCAATTGCAAAATCATTATTGGAATAGGCATGGGTGCGGGTATGAAGGGGCTTCCAGAATCAGAGCTTAACCTGTTTGACGATGGCAGTCGCTGTTTTAAAAATTACGCAGGCATAAAAACTTTTAAACTTCCATCCATCGCTTCAAAGATATGGTCGAATAACCTTTTCCAGGACGCGAAAGAAATTGTGGAGCATATGAAACAACGCCCTTACGCTCGAAACATCGTGGCTGTTGTAACTGGAGAGGGAGGATCCGGCGAATGGCGCCCTTTCTGGGAACATGGCAGAGGAGGCAAATTCGGGGATTTCAGCCCATCCGCTGAAAATCGCTTTAAAGAGTGGCAGGAAACCACCTCTCCAGAAAAAAAAGTACCGTCTATGTCAAACAAAATTCCTAATTTAAAAGATTATTCAGAAATTCAGGAAACACAAATCCTGGATCCTGTAAAGAGTGAGCGTTTCATTCATTACGCGCTTTTTTGGAATTCGATAATTCCCCAAGCGATAGATAGGTTTTGCGAAGGAGTGAAAGTGGGAAGCGCGGACTCTTTGCTTGCCGGCGCCTTTGGCGGTTACAGCTTTGAAGCATCTATGCACTATAAATACGTAGGCGCTTTGTGCGATAGCCCTTACCTGGATTTCATCGTGAATTGCACGTCCTATTCGGACCGCGTTCCGGGCGGAGTATGCTCGCCGACCGTGCCTGTGGAAAGCTTGAAGTTACATAACAAATTAAATATTGAGGAAGTTGACAATAGAACCTATAGAACACCACTTACCTATTACCCTATAGGAAGAACCCCGACAAAACGGGAAACCATAGAAAATCTCAAGCGACAATTCGCCCATGCCCTCGTCACGGGCAGTCCTTTTTGGCTCTTCAGTATGACCGATCCTCCCGGATGGTTCGATGAGCCTGACATTATGAAAACAATAAGACTCAATGTTTTGCTGGAAAAATTTTCTCTGAAAGAAAAGAATCTATTCCCGGCTGAAATAGCCGTGGTGCTAAGCGAAGAAAGTAGAGCTTATTACAAAGACGATAAAAACTCCCTTATCCATGGAGCCAATATTCTTTATAACTCTCTCGTGAAAATACAAAGGGAAATACTGGGACGGATAGGGGCACCTTACCACGTTTATCTCTTACAGGATATAATTTCGGAAAAAACACCGGATTATAAATTCTATATTGTTCTTGACATTGCCAGTTGCGAACCAGCGCTTGTGGAAAAATTGCACGAAAAATTCAAGAGGAAAAATTCGGTCGTTCTTTGGAAATACAGCGCTGGTTTAATTGCCGGAAACAGAATCGCCGTCGAGAACATGGAACATCTGACAGGATTCAATATCGAAATGAAAACAGAAAGAAAACTTCAATTGCTCGGAAGCAAAACACGACATCCTTTCTTGAAAGGGCTCCCGGATTATCCCGTGGCCGGCCTTTACTCCTATCCGGTAAATCCTTACTTCTACATCAACGGAAAAGACAAAAGCGAGGTTGTCGCCGAATACAGTGACGGGAAAACAGGAATGGCGTTGAAAGATTATAAAGGGTTTAGATCAGTTTATTGTTCAGTACCCTACGTGGGACCAACCCTCTTAAGAAATATTGCAAATTATGCGGGAGTTCATATATGGTCGGATTCCAATTGTTTTTTTTGCGCCAACAACTTGTTTTTGACTATACATACCGGAGATGCGGAAAGCCATACCATTTCACTTCCTTATCCGACTCATGTGTACGATGTTTATAAACAACAACCTATCTCTGATGGTAAAATTCAGGAGATGCGTCTTGATTTACCTGCGCACAAGACAAAACTCTTCTATCTGGGGGATTGGAGAAAATTAGACAAATATTTAAAGAAGAATCTCCCGTCAGCCGATATTAAACGGCTGAATGAACTTGATACTTTTTGATAGGAGTTTACATTGTTTACCAGGGAAAAGTTATTTTTTTTAATATTCCTCTCATTCCTTAATTGAGAGCAAGACACTCGGGGTCAATACTGCGGGTTTGAATCTTATGCTTTCGCAACAAATCCGGCAATTTGTGGACGAGTGGATTCTACGCGAATACAGTGAGCGAATATGCAAATGCTGAAGGCATTCAGCGATACATCGCAAGCCAAGGTTCGTATAAGAAAATCCTTGCCCAACAACTTAACTTTGACTTTTGACATGGCCTGCTATCTCCGATACCTCGCGTGCTCTGCACCGGGGTAGTTCATTTGTTTTTTATATTTGCTTTTCGTGTCAGCCTATTGATAATCATAATTCCATGCTATATCATTATGCTATGTAATATCTTTTGCGATGAAGCAAATGAGTATCAGTTGCTAATCTGTAAACAGGAAAGAGAAGGTAAAAAATGCGATGGAATGAAATTACGTCCCTTGAGTTTGAAGAAGGCGTAAAAAAATGTGAAGGCGTTTGCCTCCTGTCGTTGGGAGTAATAGAAAGACATGGAGACCACCTGCCTATGGGCATCGACTATATGAAGGCGTATGATTTCGCCGATATGGCATCGAAGCTCGAACCGGCAATAGTTTTCCCTCCATTTTATATCGGGTCGGTAACCGCCGCCGCTTTTGAGCCCGGAACCTTTGCCTTGGACATACCGTTGTTTTTGAAAGTTCTTGATGCTACATGCGCGGAAATCGCAAGAAACGGACTGAAGAAAATAATCCTCGTAAATGCGCATGGTGGCAATATCGTTCCAATACAGACTTTCTTAAAAATGCAATTGGACAGCCGACGGGATTACGTGGTATATCAATGTTCTCACAGCTTCGGGCCTAAGGCGGCTGCGGCCAAGGGACGTCTATACAAGGAGACAGGCACCGACCCGATGAAGGAACACGGCGGAGCCTACGAAACGGCAGTGGGGCTTTATTTATACCCCGAAATGACAAAGATGGACAAAATATTGCCGCCTGAGGCAGGCGCTGACAATCCACGGCTCACTAATGTGCTTGGCCTGGATGTTACCACTCCTATTGACTGGAACGCAAAGCATCTGGTCCATCTTTCCGGATACGGCGGCGACTCCACTGTTGAACACGGTAAAGAAATCTGCAAATGTATCGCAGAAGATATCGCAGAGACAATAAGAAAAGTAAAGAAAGATAATTTATCTCTCGCCCTTATGAAGGAATTCTTTGATAAGGCGAACAAATAGTCCATCCCGTTCAGAATCAAAGGAGAACAGCGTGAAAGTGTCTTTTGCGGCCATTGATAGAAAAAATCGGGCGCACATCGACTTTATGCGTTCCTCTTTGATGTCCTGCTACCGCAACGAACCATATTCTGCAAAGGAATTTCCGGAGGCGCGGAGCACAATTGGAATTTTTAGCGAAGCCAACTTTCGTGACGACTATTCTTATCTGATGAATATCGATGGAAAATATGCCGGATTTTTCCTCATGGGAAGAGGCGCGGAAAATACCCGCTGGGAACTGGGCATATTGCTGGTACTGCCGGAATATCAGAAAAGGGGCTTGGGTACCCTTGCACTGAACAAGATGGAATCATTCGTTGAAAAATCCGATTGCCGGACCATATTCAGCGCTCCATATTCCTCAAGATTAATTGTGAATGGAATTCCGGCGTTCAGATCAGACGTTCTTCATTTTTTCACAGGCCGCGGATATACAGTAGCCAAAAGAGCAGAAGGCCTTTATGGTCTCGACTCGGGATGCTTCAACTATGATAGAGAAGAAATGGCCCGCAAGATTTCAGTGAACGAGTCGAAGGGCTATCGAGTAAAGCATTTTCTTGCCGGTTCGGAAGATTATAATAGCATTTGCCTGAAAGTTGCCGCCTTATGCGAAAAAGAGAACAAAGACGGCTGGGAAAAAGTTTTCTCCGGATCATCGCCGAAAAAGGAATATTCCGGAATTACCGCAATATTGCATGATGATGCGCTTGTCGGGATTTGCGCCTACGGATTTGAGCCTTCATCTTCGTCTATCTGGGGATGGGGAAACCAATGGGGTCCGTTGCTCGTGGGCAGTGATCATCGGTCCTGTGGACTGGGGGGAGGATGGCTTATTGCAAGCTCGCTGGAACTGATGCTGGAAAAAGGAATCAGGAAAATAGTGCTGTGGACGAGTGTGGGCGAGATACCTTCGAGAATATACGAGAAATACGGATTCCGCCTGCGGAGTCCTTTCTATTCGATAGAGAAGACCGACATTTGATTATGATTTTGAGTCCAATCATTCGGTCATTCGGGGCTGGCATTCTTATCTGAGCCAAGGGCCTTGAAGCGACGCCAGAAAAAACGCTTAATGCCGTGCCATACTGGTTAGACCGGAATGGCACAAGTGGGAGAATTGAGTCATAAAACTGTGCATGATGACTTATACGATGGCGCGCCAGGGATATGGCGTGGAGGATTTCATTAAGACTGCAGTTGACTGCGGACTGGATGGTATCGACTGGGTAACGACTTACGGACGTAATCCGAAGGAGCTGAAAAAAATGTCCGATGATGCAGGGCTTCAAGTCGCTGCTCACACTTTTTCCCTTCAGAAGTTTGTCAGAAATGAAAACGGATGGATTGACGAAGCGAAAAAATCTATTCAGGATGCCGTTGACCTTGTTGCTCCTATTGTCATGATCCCTACGCCGCCGCGGGCTGATACGACAGACCGCCTGGCTGACCGTAGAGAATGGAGAAGTATTGAAGAACGTTGTGGAACTTACAGAAGATGCCGGGCTTCTGCTTACCATTGAGAATTTTTCAGGGAAATTCAGTCCTTTTATTACGTCGGATGATTTCTTTGAAGCGCAGCGCGAAATACCCCAGCTCCGTCTTACCTATGACAATGGGAATGCTGCCTGCGGAGAGAATCCGGTGGATTCATTTAAGAAATGCGCCGATTACGTCGTACATGCACACTTCAAGGACTGGGATGTGATAAATCATCAGGAAGAAGGCTTCCGTGAAATGTCCGACGGCAGATACTACAGGCCCGCATTAATCGAGGAAGGAAACCTCGATACGGCTGCCTGCTGGAAGGCCATGAAAAATTACGGCTACAAAGACTATGTCAATATAGAGTATGAAAACAATAAGTATCCTGCCGACAAGGCTATAAAGAAAGTTACGGAGTACTTGAAAATTTTGTAATCAGATATTCCGTATAAGTCTTTATTTCAAAGGGATATACAATGGGCACAATTTATCGTTAGGGGAGGGGTTAAAAAAGAGAGTGGTAGCGGGTCAGGGATTCGAACCCCGGACACGTGGATTATGATTCCACTGCTCTAACCAACTGAGCTAACCCGCCACGAGCTTGATATACTAGCATCGACGTCGGTATAAATCAAATAAGGGAATTTTATTTTTCCTAAAAAATTAGAGTGCGCAAGCTCCGCCATATGGTCTTGAAGAAATGCGGAGACAGTTTCGTCTTTTGAGTGAGATGCAGCAGAATCGTTGGATCTGTTATGATTTTTTCAGATAGTCTATATTGGTGATAACCAGCCTAGAAAGCTTCGAGTCGAAGGCGATATCTTCCCGCTCCATGCAGAATCCGGCAATCCGGCACCGCTCCTTAAAATATTCGAGGGTTTCAATTCCGTCCGCTTCGGCATCGAAAAGATTGGCGCGTTTTTCCCAGTAAAGAGTGTCCAGGTCTGCGCTGTGCCGTTTGAGCCATGCGGCGGGCATTAGGTGTTCGAGCCTATGGAACTGGAGAAATAACGATAAGAGCCAGAGCCTTTCGGCCTCGGGCTTAGGAACTTTTTTCGATATAAATTTGTCTTCAAGTGCGGCTATGTTTTCCGGACAAGGCATGGAGTATATGTTTCTGAAGAGAAGAGTCCCTTCCTCCATTTCCTTGACAGTATAATATTTTGTATTTTTCCCTGAGCGCATCCGCGTCTTTCTTTTTTTCCAGAGCTTCTTCATCTCCGCGGCTTCGGCGTTGAGGATTTTTTGCCACAGCTCTTGTGCCGAAACGTCGTCCGGTGCCATACCGGATTTTAAAATCAAACTGACGGCTTCAGGATTAGAAAGTTCCCCTCTGAAGGCTCCGAATATCCTATACATGCTGAAGCGTTTTTTACCGGAAAGCGAAGAGGGTTTTCTTATTCCGTATGGATCTACGATGAAAAATTCCATATCGCTTTTGCGTACGAGTAGATTTCCGGCGTGAAGATCGGGATGAAAAAGGCCCGATTCAAAAAAATTACGGAGAAATTTACAAAGGTTTTCGAGAAAAAGCTGCCTTGTCGGAGAATCAGGATTCACTGCGAAATTTCCAAACCACATATCGTAGGCATTTACCGAGTCAGCCAATTCTTTTGAGCAAATGATAGTTTTTTCGCCGTTGCGTCCCCATCCATAATATTCGGCGCACGGGATTGAATGTTTTTCGAGGAGAAGCGCGGACTCAAATTCGGAGCGGGCTTTAGGGCAAAGGACATTTCTGATTTTTTCGGCGATGGAAATAGGGCTTTCATGCTTCAGGTAATATCCGTCAAATGCGTATATTTGCCTGATGTCGTTGGATTTTACGAGTGTTCCGGCCTTAGATATAAATGTATCAAGCAACTGTACCGGAATGCCTGAATCTTTCCTGAGATTCCATGTCCAGTCTCCGGTTTTTATTTTCTCGCCAAGCTTTTCCATAGAGATATTCCAGTTCAATATAGGGCCGATGTCTGATTTTTAGCCAGAAGCACGTCCAGAAAGTTCCTATATTCTGCTTCAGATATTTTCATTGCCGCGGCGAACTGCCATATCATCCGCTGTTGACCGCTTTCGAGAAGGCCGTCGCTCATGCCGACCTCGATAAGATGCGCGGTAATACATAGTGCCTGATGATGATCAAGAAAAGAGAGGTCATTTATCAATTCCTCATAAGAGTGAGAGCCGTAATATTCGTAAGCCTTTTCCAGAATGCTCTCGTCATTTATGATGGTATCTCTAATATACTTCTCTTCCTCTTCCGCAAATTTCTGATCGCTTCCGGCCACGTACATCATCGCGGCGGCCATTCCGGCAATCGGGGATATTTTTCTTTCTTTCTGGCTTTCGACATGTGGGGGGGCGGGCTGTACCGGAGAAGAAGCCGGGGCATCTGCCGTTTTCTTTTCAAGCAGGTCAAGGAGCGGCTTAAGCTCCTTTTCGTCAGAGCCTGAAAATTTCAGAGAATAATTTTTAGAACCGGTATTGAAATCAATGAATGAATTGTATTTTTCGCGTCTGACCGATATTCCGGAAATGCCGTTTGCTATATTAATCTCGGTATTTTCATAAGCGTCCATTCCGAACTCACGGGAAAAAAGCATGACACGGTCGGCGAGGAGGGCCATATAGCCTTCGCCTGATTTCCCCGTGAGGCTGCCGCTGGCACGGACACAAGCGAGTGTTTTTTGTCCGGCGGCGGACTTTTCTATAAAATCCTTCACCTTTGACGGAAGAAAAATCATGTCCATATTATACCCCTTTCTGTTTCGTAAGGGCAATAATATAGCACGGGAAACGGTTTTTTCCTCCTGTTCCCGAATGTATTGAGTGAAAGCGGCGCTAACGTTGTGCAGGCTTTGCCTGCGGCTTTTTGAATTTTACGAGAACACGCTGGCCGAGTATCAGGTTTTTTTCATCGACACTCAGTATACATTCGGCTGTTCTCACATCGTTTTTCTCCTGCGGGTCGTCGAGGAACTGCCTTTTCGGTCCGAGGTAGGAACCGATTTTGACGACCTTGCCGGTATAGCATTTAGCCTCGTCCGAATCTGGGATTATCTCGGCGGCAGCGCCGACCTTGACGTCCTTGATAAACTTCTCCTCGATTTCGACTCTGGCGATGTAGGGTTCGTCAGGGATGAAAAGGAAAAGCACCGTCACATTGAGAGTGCTTATCCCGTAGCCGGGCCTTGAATCGCAGCGGAGTATTTTGCCGTTGGCGGGAGCGCGGATGGTTTTAAGCTCCACGTCATATTCGGTCTGTCTAAGTCTGGCAAGCGCGACGTTGGCCTGGGCTTTAGCGACATTGATTTCCTCTGCGATACGCTTTGCGCTGTCGGTAGTCGAGTCCCACTTCTGTTCTGAAATGACTCCGCACTGTACAAGCTTTCTATAGCGCTCCTGTTCGCGCAATGCCGCCTCAAGGGAGATTTTGAGAGGAGAAAGTCTTTTCATGGCCAGTTCGTATTCAGACCTGCTGTAGGTCATGTCGAGCCTTTCCTTGATATCATCCATACGGCAAAGAACCTGGCCCTTCTTGACTTTCTGCCCTTCCTCCACGAGGACTTCCTTAACAACGCCGTCCTTGCTGGCGGAAAGCTTGACTATTCCGCCGTCAACATCAATGCGCCCCCTGCCGAAAGCCACATACGGCGACTTGGCGGGAACGGTTTTCTCATTTTCCGCAAACGACCTGCGATACCATCCATAGGAAAAGAAGCCGCCGACGCCGAGCGCGGCGATAAAGAGCAGGCTCATTATAATTGATTTCATTGCTGGACACCTCCATTTTGATCCCTTGTTATCGTTCCGTCTTCTATGGTAATGACCCTGTCTGCATGCGGCAAAAGCCTGGGGTCATGTGAAACGGCGAATATTGTCGCGTTGTGAATTTTAGCGGCCTTGTGGAGAAGGCTTATAACTATCTGCCCGTTCTCCTTGTCGAGCGCGCTTGTCGGCTCGTCGGCAAAAAGGAACGCCGGTTTTTTTGCGAGCGCCCTCGCAATCGCGACCCTCTGCTTTTCTCCACCGGAAAGCTGTGCGGGTCTAAGATGTTTTACTTTTGACAGGCCTACTTCGTCAAGTACTTCATCGGCAATGGCATAAGCTTCCTTTTCGCTGCTGTGCAAGTACTTAAGCAGGACGAGTATCTGCTCACGCGCCGTCAGCGAGTCAAAAAGATTGAAGCCCTGAAAAATAAAGCCGAAATGGTCAAGACGGAACTTTTCTATTTTCCGGAATGAAAGATTCCACAGATTTATACCGTTTATCTCCACTCTGCCATTGTCCGGTTTGAGAAGCCCGCTTATCACTGACAACAGCGTGCTTTTTCCTGAACCGGAAGGGCCCATTATCAATGTCAGCTTTCCGGGATAGAGGTCGAACGTATTTCCCTTCAGGACGTTATTGGTAATCTTACCGCTCACGTATGAGCGCTTTATATCCGTCACCCTTATTGAGGGAACATCTGCGGGAAGCGGTGAAAAAACATTGCTCATCTCAGCAACTCCGCAGGTTCGGTTTTATAAAGCACCATCAGAGAAAACAGCCCCGAAACAAACGAGACGAAGAGAAGAAGCGCTGTCGAAGGAAGGATGAACCAGAACGGCACACAGAAAGGGAGTTTATAGTAAACCGCTATGAATGAAAATATATAAGTAAGTATCCACGCAAGCGCAAGCCCCGCCATGCCGATCCAGAACGACTGTTCCAGCACGACTGAGCAAAGCGACCTTTTGGAAACGCCGAGCGCTCTGAGGGCTGCGTATTCCTTGAGCGATGCGAGTATCGCGGAACGCAACGACTGATTCGTTATCGCGACCCCGATAAAAATAGCCAGAAGCGAAAGAAAAATAAAAGTAAGGCTGTTTGGGGATTCCAGGAGCTGCCATTTCTGACTTTTCCAGAACAAACTTTTTTTTGTCCATGCCTTGATTTTAGAATTTTTCCAAGGGGATTCATTCAGTTCCCGCGCGGTGATTTCCGCACGTTCGGGGTTTCTCAACTTCACCATGATGTACTGCGCCCACTTCCAGCCCGGCATGGCACGGAAGGAGTATTCAGACGCGAAGACGAAGCCGCCGCGCTCATTCTTATATCCATCGGTAATGCCTACAATCTTCACTCTCTTGCTATTAAGCTCGGGATAATCCCCGATTTTAAGTCCCACATTTTTTGCGAATGAACGGTCTACCACAACGGTCATAGGCTCCTTGAGCTTTTCGCCGAATTCCTCAATAAACCAATGCGGCATGAGAAGGCAGCTGTCGTCCGCTTCAAGCCCGAAAAGTACGGCATGTATAGTTTCGCCCTCGTCCGTCTTTCCGCTGCACCATGCTCGATAAAAGGGCTTCACGGAAACAATCTCAGGGTGCATCCTGAGATAACACTCGTTCTGGTCGGGGTTGAGGCTCACGCCCCACTCGAAGGTCTTCAGTCTCGGATCTGATATCCAGATATCCGCCTGAGAATTATTGAGAATAGCTGTCATTGACATTGAATAGCCGAGCATGAGGCCCGTCTGTATGTAGAGAAGCAGCGCTGAGAACCCCAGCGCGAAAACGGCGGCAAGATAACGCCGCCATTCATAAACGAGACTGGATCGAGCTAATGATATCAATAGAAATTCTTCCAAAACTTAAAGAGATACTATAGGGTCTGATTCAAAAAAAGTCAACATCATTACCTTTCCGAAAGGTTATCAGAACCCCTTCAGACTGTCGCTGTCCATGAGCGAATCGGACGAGCTGACAGCGAAGGATCTCGTCGTAAGCGGCGTACCGTCCGATGACACGCTGACCGCCCCCGGGATTTTGATTTCGCCTTCGGCAAGTTTTGCGAGGAGCCGCAAAGTCTCGTCGTATGAATTCTTTATCTTCTGCGGAACATCGGACGAACTGCTCCTTTTATAGAGTTCGTATTCGGCGATAGTAAAAGCCCACTCCTCAACAAGTTCGCTTGCCGGTAGAGGTACTGCATACAATATGCATGCGTGCGAATCAATCATTGCCTCTGCTCGGGCGATTATCCCTGTTGCGAGCGAATCGATTTCATCTTCATTGACTCCGCAGAGACTGTTGAATCGTGTAGAACCTATCCGTTCGACGAGTTCTTCTTGTTCTATGTAGTTTCCCATGATGGACATCTCCTTTGTTGTTTAAACCGTGTTGCTAAATCTAGAGAAAGCGTCAAAGAAAAAATATTATTGGTTTGAAAAAAAACGTCAAAGTGCTTGATTGAATAATGGTTCACTGGGGAAATGATTGAAATGAAAAAATCTTTACTGTTCACCGCGCTACTTTTTATCATGTATCTGCTTTGCGCGAAAGAGCGGAACATCGTTATTCTCCAGACATGTGATATTCACGGGAATTATTCCGGCTGGCTGAAGCTCGCATCCCTCATAAAAGAAGAAAAGAAACAGGAAAATGTGATCCTGATAGACTGCGGCGATACTTTTCAGGGAAATCCCGTCAGCATAATCGACAAGGACAATATTGCCGCGAAAATATTGAACATGCTCGGCTATGACGTATGGGTCCCCGGCAATCACGAATTTGACTTCGGCAGCGATAATATCTTGAGACTCAGCAGTTTGATAAAGGCCGATACGCTCATGGCAAATGTATCTTTCAAAAAATCAGCGCCTTCGGTAAAGTCGTGGAAAATATACGAGAAAAATGGAATCCGCGCCGCCGTAATCGGTATGACCTTTCCATATCTCAAGAACTCGATATGGGGCCGGGAACGGGGAACTTTCGAAGTCAAGAGTGTAGACCACGCACTGGAACGAATAATTCCGGAAGTCATGGATGCGAAACCCGATATGATAATTCTTGCCGTCCACAACGGGCTTGACATTTCAGGCCCGGACGGCGAAACATTGTGGAAGACCGCCTGGAAATATCCTCAGATAAATCTCATCCTCGGCTCTCATAGTCACCGAGAAATATCCGGAGTCGCAGTCGGGCCGGGACCATGGTTCGCACAAAGCGGAAGCCGTGCGGGAAAGCTCTTGAAAGTAACGGCATCGGTAGACACGCTTACAGGAAAAGTCTCATTCAGTTCCTTTCTGCGGGACGGATCCGAAGCAAGTCCTGATAAAGAATTGTCGGAGGCGTTGAAAACGGATTTTGAAGAGTCGGAAAATTCCCTCGCCCAAATCATAGGAAAAACATCGATCGCCATGCTTCCTCCATCCGGAAAAGAACTCAATTCCACAATGACGGAACTTATCGCGTCAGCGATAGCCGAGGCATCCGGTGCACAAATCGTCTTCTACGGGGCTCCCGGCGGCGAATTTTCAGTCAATGCCGGCCCATTGACGCTAAACGACATATGCCGAATACAACCCTATGAAGATTCGATAGGAACCCTTGAATTAAGCCCGTCAGAGGTCAGTGCGATAATAAAAGAGCAGTTCGAGAAGAGAACTAAGTTCAAGCACTTTCTATATCTGTGGGGAATTTGCGCGCAAGTCGATTCAAAAGGCAATCTGCTAAGGCCTCTCATCATCCCAGGCAAAGGCGAATGGTCGGATGAATCAATCAGAATCAAAACGGCATTCGGAAGCTACGATCTCGCCGGGGCCGGAAACAAATTTCCCTTCCTGAAAAAGACAGCATCCTCAACTTTATCCGCACCTTTTGACACGCAAACACTGGTAAGAGATGCTATAAGGCGTTACATTTCAAAACATTCGACATTAACTTTAAATAAAAGAGAATGGCTCAAAATATCAAATGAATAGAAACATAGCACGCCTGCTTCCCGAAATGGCCCTGAAATATCCCGATAAAATGGCAGTACTCAAACCTGACGGGAAAACCCGGGAAGGGCATCCAGCATATACCTCGCTTACATATCTACAGCTAGAAAACCTCTCTAATACTTACGCAATAAGATTTTCCGAAAACGGAATAACAAAAGGAATCAAAACGTTCATTCTTCTGAGGCCGGGCCTGGATTTCATCGCCGTAGCATTCGCAGTGTTCAAAACAGGCGCCATCCCGGTACTTATCGACCCCGGAATGGGAAAGAAAAACCTGCTATCCTGCATCGGGGACACCGCGCCACAGGCCATGATTGCAGTATCAATGGCGCACTGGATCAAAACATTCTGCCGAAGCCCCTTCAAGAGTGTAAAAACTTCAATATCAGCTGGAGCATTTCCACCGATTGGAGTGCTGAAACTGGAAAAATTCGCCAAATCGTTCACCGCCGGAAAAAACGTGAAATTCGAATCGGCCGAAATGACCGACTCAGACCCCGCCGCGATACTCTTCACCACCGGCAGCACGGGTGCGCCCAAGGGAGTTCTCTACACGCACGGTATATTCAACGCCCAAGTAGAACTCATAAGCGAAACTTACGGAACCGGCCCCGGCGAAGTCGATATGTCAGCCTTCGCACTTTTCGCGCTTTTCGCCTCGTCAATGGGAATGCCTTCAATAATTCCCGACATGGACTTCACGCGTCCCGCACAGGCAGACCCTCAAAAAATCATTGAGACAGTTCTTAACAACAATGTAAGTTTTTCATTCGGCTCACCTGCTCTGTGGCGCAACACAGCCGCGTACTGTATCGAAAAAGAGATAAAACTGTCCTCTCTAAAAAAAGTTCTTATGGCAGGCGCGCCGGTCACTGAGAAAGTGCACAGGCTCGTGAAAAGCGTAATCGCTGATGACGGAGAAACACTCGTCCCCTACGGAGCAACTGAGGCGCTTCCCGTCTCGAATTTTACAGGCACGGAAATGCTCAATGAAACCGCCGCACTGACTGCGGAAGGCAGAGGCTACTGCGTTGGATACCCGCTGCGCGGCATCACCGTAAAAATAATCAGATGCGTCGAAGAGGCCATTCCCGAATGGAAAGACGATTACATTCTACCGGGGGACGAAATAGGAGAAATCGTTGTAAAAGGACCTGTCGTATCCCCCGAATACTACAACAGGCCGGAAGCGACCAGAGCCGCAAAAATAAAAGATGCCGACGGCACACTCTGGCACCGAATGGGCGACATGGGCTATATAGACTCAAAGGGCCGCATCTGGTTCTGCGGCAGAAAAGCGCACCGCGTAGTCACAGAGCAAAGGATTTACTATTCAGTATGCTGCGAGGCTATCTTCAATCATCACCCGAAAGTTTTCAGGACTGCCCTTGTCGGCGTCGGCAAAGGAAAATCGCGCCGTCCGGTCCTCATCGTCGAAACACTCCCGCGCGAAATTCCGTGCGATGAAAAATCAAGAAAAAAATTCTCTCAGGAACTTGCGGAACTCGGGAAAAAAAGCGAACTCACATGCGAGATAAAGGATTTCCTCTTCCATCCGTCTTTCCCTGTTGATATCCGCCATAACGCAAAAATATTCCGTGAAAAACTTGCGCTATGGGCCGACGAGACCCTAAAAGAAAAGCCGTGTTAAAACTCAAGTTTTCCTTTTTAGTGAGGTAAATACCACTCCTGTAAGGACGAGTGCTATCCCGATTCCGTTAAGCAGCGATATCTTTTCACCGAGCATGAAAAACGCCATGAATATCGTAAATACCGGAGTCAGGTACTGCATCACGCTGAGAAGCGAAAGGTCTATTTTATCCATCGCCTCATACCAGGCAAAAAATGCCACTGCCGTCGGAAAAATCCCGAGATAGATTATTACCCACCACTGGCTGGCAAAGACGGGAAGCTTGTACTCATAATTGAAATTGAAGATAGATATTATCCCCACGAGAACAAGCAACTCCAACGCGCCGAAGACCATCGCCCAGGTCGTCGCCGCATAGCCGCCGGTACGCTTTACGACATTCTTGCCGAATACCGAGTAAAATGCCCAGCACCCGGCGGAGAGAAGTACCAGAAAATCCCCCTTCATATTTTCAGGACTATAAGCGAAACCTTTTGCTGATATGATATTCACCACAAGAAAACAGCCCAGTAAACTCATAAAGATTCCGACAACCTGTCGGGCACTTATCTTCTCCCCGATAAAAAGTCCACCCAGCATGATCATCACTGGATTTATCTGCATGATCATCGAACTGTTTATGGCCGTCGTGGTACGTTGCCCTGCGAAAAGAAATACGCTCATCCCCACAATCCCGAAGAGACCTAGCCCTGCAAGTTTCAACATGTCCATCGGCGATACAGAAAAAATCCTCGCCCGGAAGAAAAGTACGCCCAGAACAAGCAGAATAATTCCGCCTATAAGAAAACGCAGCAGCGAAAGCGATATGGAATCAACCGAACCTGCCTTCATCAACCACCGCGATGAAATAAACGTAGTACTCCAGAGAAACGCGCTCGCAAAAGACCAGAAAATACCTTTTTTATACGCTTGGCTCATATGACTCCTATATACGAATCCGACTAATCTAACGCCCCATCCTTGAAAGTAAAGCATGACTTGCAAAGGGCGCATCCATCTTAAAATTTCAATCAGGCAACTTAATCAAAATCAGCTGTTGCTTTTTTTACTGCTCATATTATTATAGTGGTAGGTTACGGCGGGCGGATGGCACATTGCCGACCGCTTGCGCCATGCACTTGGGCAGCTTGAAACTGACAGATAAAATCCGGGTTATTACCCTCTCTGGAGAAATTACGACCGAAGCATCACGACTGATTAAAGCGTAGAGTATATTACTTTGCGCATTCGACTTTTTTCAGGGCTTCGGTCATATTGGCAGAGAAGTCGGCCTTAGAGAAATCTTTCGTGGAAGGAAGAAGCATTTTAAATTCCTGGATGCGGCAATATTGAAGTTCAGCATCCTCAATGGTGAAATCGAAAAGATGCCCGCCACCCTTTTTATCATCGCTGAGAAAATGCAGGTGGTAGCCCGGAACATTTATTCCTTTAACAAAAACCGGACACCTGAATCCGATAAGTACGCCTTTCACATTTTCAAAATTGAACAAGGGCTGTGTCTTGACAACTTCGACTAGCGGCTGGTAGGGCTTTGTCTGGAACGGCACGCTGCGCGTTTTCAGTATCTTGAACGTACCCTGGATCTTCACGGCGTAAAAGTAGTTCAATGATGGAAGTTCCCTATCCAAAAAAGAGCAGAATCTTTTAAAATCGATTCCCTTTTCAAGCGTGACGGATTTTTCAGGATTGAAGGTTGCTACCGAGCAGAACGGTGTTTTGGTGTCGTCCGGCGGGCTTACGACAGCGCCTGAGCTTTTTACGTTGTAGAAAGTGCCCTCGAATAGGAGAAGTTCGCCATCGAGAAAATCAACTGTGCCTATCCCGAAATTTCCATATTTTCTCATATCCCCGAGCGTGACGTCTCCTTCATAAAGCCCTTTGAGCAAGGCATCTATGGTAGACGTCTGGGTGACAGCATTTTCCCCTGCGAAAACGTTGAAAAACATAAATGCGATGAGAATAAAAAGAGACGCGTTGATTTTTTTCATGGTTTAGACTCTTTCGTAGAATTGAAGTTCATCATTATTGCGCGCAATTCCTCAGGAAAGACCATTTCAACGGCCTTTTCGATATCGACCACGGTCCTGCTTCTGAAGGCTTTTTCCTCCCAGTCCGAGAATATTTCATCGACTTCCATCGCAAAGACCTCCACATTACATATGCCGTTCCACTTCTCATACGTATATGAACCTATCGGTTCCGGCATGAGCTGCCCTTTGATTCCAGCCTCTTCGAAGGCTTCCTTTGCGGCTGACGCGCCAGGGCTTAGATTTTTTTCGACTATTCCCTTAGGGATTATCCAGTGCTTATTTTTTCTGGAAGTGATGAGAAAAACTTTCACACAAGATTCTTCCACTACAAACGGTATTACCGCCGACTGTTTATAATAATATTGTGGCTTAACTGTCATCTCTGAAAAATATTCCTCACTTCTTTTATTCCTGTTGCGGAATATAACAGAAATAAAGGAAAAATAAAACAGGAAAACGTGATTTTAGGAATTCTCTGACTTTTGATTGGGATTAGACTCAAGAGTCGGGGGTGGAGGGGGGGGGTCATCCGAGATATGGGTATAACTCATCATGTCTTTACGGGAAATGATATTTTTTGAATAAAGCTCGCCGAGCGCTTTTTCCATTGTAATCATACCGCTCTTGCTACTCGTCTGCATTATGGACTTTATCTGATGGGTCTTTCCCTCGCGAATGAGGGCCTTGACGGCGGATGTGCCTGAAAGTACCTCGAACACGGCGACACGGCCATCACCCGATTTGAGCGGGATGAGACGTTGCGAAACGATGCCGAGTACGCAGGCCGCAAGCTGGATACGTATCTGGTTCTGCTGGTGTTGCGGGAACGAATCTACAATCCTGTCTATTGACTGGGGGGCATCGTTCGTATGAAGTGTCGCGAATACAAGGTGTCCTGTTTCTGCGGCGGTAAGGGCGGCGGCGATAGTCTCATTGTCGCGCATTTCTCCCACGAGTATGACATCGGGGTCTTGGCGCAAGACGTATTTGAGAGAGTTTGCGAAGCTCAGTGTATCGGAATGCACCTCGCGCTGTTCGATTACCGCCAATTTATTTTCGTGTACGAACTCTATCGGGTCTTCGACGGTGATTATGTGACACGACCTCCTGGAGTTTATACGGTCTATGAGGCTTGCCAATGTTGTACTTTTCCCATGGCCTGTAGGCCCGGTTACGAGCACCAGGCCTTGCTTTTTATCGGCAAATTCCGTTATCGGACCCGGAATACCGAGGGATTCCGGCGATGGTATTTTCTGGTTTATTACTCTTGCCGCCATTGAGACGTTGCCGCGCTGATAAAAGGCGTTTATGCGGAAGCGGTGTACGGATTCGGATACATTGCCGTCCGGCGATTTGAGAGGAAGGCTCACGGTAAGAGCGAAATCGAGTTCCCTTGAATCCTCGAAAAGCACTCTCTGATGCTGGTTTACGATGCTGAAAAGAAGTTTTTTTGTAACTGACGCGGTAAGTACTTCGGTTTCGAGTTCATTGAGATCGCCATCCACTCTGAGTACCGGGCGGCAGCCTGCGCTGATGATGAGATCGCTTGCCTTGTTGCTGACTGCCGAATGGAGAAGTTTTTTCATATTTACCGAGTCGCCTGAGCCAAGGTCGCCGTCCTTGAATAAGTCCCTGAAGGTTTCTATTCCGCTTTCCATTCCCTGGACAAGGAGCATAAGTTCTTCCCTATTCGTAGCAGCAACGGCTCCGGCTTCAATGGATATTTTTCCTGATTTGCAAAGCTCCGAGATTGCCCTCGTGAAGGTTGTCATGCCGTCTTCGGCCCCTCGGCGGAGCACATTTTCAAGGTCACCGAAATTTCTTGAGGATATGAGGTTTCTCACGAGCGGAGTGGCCTTGAGTATTTCACAGGAGGGAAGGAGCGAACCGTCTTTCGACGGAATGAGCCGCTGTGCGATTATTCCGACAAGCGCTAGAGAAAGGTCGTCGGATGCCTGCTGTCTCAGGTGGTCGGGATAGTAGTTGATGATTCTTTCTATTGACTGGATAGTGTCGGCGGTATGGATTGTCGAAATTACCAGATGCCCCGTCAGCGCGGCGTTTACCGCAGTCTGCATTGTGTCGAGGTCACGCATTTCCCCGATTACGATAACGTCGGGGCTTTCCCTTACCACGTTACGCAATGCTTCCGCGAAACTATATGTGTCGGTGCCTACTTCGCGTTGCGAGATAACGCTTTTTAAATCATTGTGTATGAACTCTATGGGGTCCTCTATACTTACCACATGCCGTGCGTAGTTCTTGTTTATGTAATTGACGATAGCTGACATTGTCGTGGATTTCCCGCTTCCGGACGAGCCGGCGATTAGGATGAGTCCGCGCTTCGCCTCGGCAAAGTCCTTTATTGCCTCAGGAAGATTGAGATTACTGAATTCGAGGCCGCTTGCTGATGGCAGCGGGCGCGCGGCAAGCGCGGGAAGTCCTTGACTTACATAGAAATTTATTCTGAAACGCTGCCCCGAAGAGCCCGTGAAGCCCGAGTCCCAGGCGCCCTTTTCACTGTATATTTTTTCGAAGTCGGGAAGCAGAATCCGCACTCTGAAAGAATCTATATCCGCACTGTTGATGATATCCTCGGAAACTTTGACAAGCTCGCCGGATTTCCTGCATGACGGCGCCTTGCCGGAGCATATGAAAAGATCGGATGCTCCCAGCGAAATTGTCTTATCCATAAGTTTTTCAATGATTCCGTCCATCGCAGATGCTCCTTAATATTTTATCCATCCCGCGGTATGAAGAAACGCAATCAGTATGGCGGCAGGCGCGATGAATCTCACGAATATTCCCCACAACGATGCAAGGGTAAGAACATGTACCCGGGAGTTATGGCCCGGGTCATCCTTCAGGCCCGCGAGGAACGAGAAGAAATTCACGTCCGCGAAATTCTGGGAGCCGTTCCTCATCTCATCCACTGCTTTTTTTGTTCCCCATATCCACCCAGTAAAGAGGGCGATAAAAAGTCCGGCCAGCGGCAGCAACCAGTTTGCCCCCAGGTTGTCCATGAAATCGAAGAAACTGCTTTGCGAAGTATTGAATATGTCCACAAGCATCGAATGGAGCCATTCGATATTTTTCCAGTTCGAGACGCTCACGGCGGAAAAGCAGCCAAGCAGAGTTATGCTACCTCCGCAAACGATTGTGGCGAAGTGTCTTGTCCATTTCAACTCATCCATAGAGAAAGAGACCACCACTTCAAGAAGACTCATGGCTGAAGTCAGTGCCGCGATGAAAAGAAGCAGGAAAAAAACGGCACACCAGAAACTGCCGAGTGGAACTTTTGCAAATACGAGTGGAAGGGTCTGAAAAACCAGACCCGGGCCGCATTCGGGGTTTATTTTCACCGCATAAGCCACGGGAAATATAGCCAGTCCCGCCATTATTGCCGCAAGAGTGTCAAGACCGACAATCGAAAGAGAGGCTTTGAAAAGATTTTCGTTTTTCGACACATAACTGCCGTAAGTAATAATCGCGCCCATCCCAAGACTCAGCGTGAAAAATGCGTGCCCCAGCGCGGTAAGTACACTCTGCGGCTTTATTTTACTAAAATCGGGGCGCAGAAAAAAATCTACTCCATCCAGTGCGCCCGGCAGAGTTATCCCCCTCAATATCAAAGCCATAAGGATTATAAAAAGGGCCGGCATCAGGATGCGGCTCCAGCGTTCTATGCCTTTTCTGACCCCGCTGTATATTATAAGACAAGTAATGACCATGAACGCAATGTGAAAAACACTGCACGTCAAGGGATTGACTTTGAGCGTATCAAAAAACGCGGCTGCCTCCGCAGAATTTTGAAACGATAAAGAACCTGAGATCGAACTACAAAAATACGTGATTGTCCAGCCGCCGACAACACTGTAGTATGAAAGGATTATAAATCCCGCAAAAACACTCATTATCCCGGGAATGACCCAGCCATATTTGAAAATCATGAAACTTGTGAGCAGAAAAATTATCCCCCATCCGTAGGCATCAAAACAGATAAGCGCTATTCCGGATATAAGCATCATTATACTGAACAGGTGTGCCGTCAGTGAAGATTTTGGCGCCAGCGCTTTAAAAGCGCCCACGGGATTCTTTTGCGTATGTCTGCCCAGTATTATTTCGCAAAGCATTACGGGCAGCCCGATAAGAAGTATACAGGCAAGATATATCAGGACAAAGGCGCCCCCCCCGTTTTCCCCTGTGATGTATGGAAATTTCCAGATGTTCCCCAAGCCTATCGCGGAACCGGCTGCCGCAAGAACAAACCCCAACTGACCGCTCCAATGTTCACGGCCGCCTGACGGAGCATTATTACCCATTTACCCCCTCCATAGCAATTTTTATTACAGGGCCTGCCTTAGCGAAGATACAAAATCCTTAATTTCCTTCAGCGAACCTTTCCCATGCGCAAAGGCTTCGACTTTTCTTACTATCGCGCTTCCTACAACGACGCCGTCAACCCCCGTCGCCGCCGCCGCGATGACATGTTCCGGTGATGCTATTCCGAATCCGACGACAACGGGAAGCTTCGTATATTTGCGGATGAGTTCTACCCTTTCATGCACTCCTGAAGCAAACTCTTTTCTTTCGCCCGTAACCCCTTCTCTGCAAACATAATATATAAAAGCGTCCGCATTGGAGCAAAGGCTTTTCATTCTTTCTTCCCCAGTTGTCGGGGCTACAAGTATTACCGTTTTGATTCCTGACGAGACGATATCCTTTTCGTACTCTGAATATTCCTCGGGGGGAAGGTCAAGCGGAAGTATGGCGTCAATTCCGTTTAAAACGGCATCGCCGCAGTACTTGCCTAGTCCCCCTGAGTAGGCCACCGGATTGAGATAGGTAAAAAGTACCAGCGGGACAGAAGGATGCTTCTCTTTTATTTCCTTTGCCAAGTCAAGGACTTTCCATGGAGTCATCCCAGACTCAAGGGCCCTTTGCGCGGCAAGCTGATTCGCCTCGCCATCCGCAAGCGGGTCGGAGAAAGGAACTCCAAGTTCGACAATGTCTGCGCCGGCCTCTATGACAGCGTCAGCGACGGCAAGACTTCTCTGATAATCGGGATCTCCAGCCGTTATATAAGCTATAAGCGCGGGTCGTTTTTCAGATGCGCAGAGTGAAAAACATTTTTCCAGTAATGAACTCATAATTTAAATTTCTCCTTTATCCCGGAAGCGATGGATTCACGTTCGGCATCGCTTGCATATTTTGTCTGACGCCAGTTCCAGCGAAACCCGTCCTCAGGATCTCTCGGGACTACGTGAAGATGCGCGTGCATCACGACCTGTCCGGCGCAGGAGCCATCTGCCAGATGCAGATTGAAGCCGGGTATGTCGAGCGCGCGTTTGCAGGCCACTCCGACTCTGGACGCTATATGGAAAATTCTTCCCGCAGTTTCTTCCGGTATTGAGGCGCAGCTTACATGGTGTTCTTTAGGAATTACGAGAACATGCCCTGGATTTATCGGGGATATATCCATGAACGCAAAGACCAGTTCGTCCTCGTATATTTTCGTTGACGGTATTTCGCCATTGACTATCTTACAGAAAATACAGTCGCTCATAATTCAAATCCTCCCTGAATGTCTAAAGTACTTTATTCTCCCGCCACCGCTAGAAGCTCTGCCAGCGAAACCCTGCCGTCATAAAGGGCTTTCCCGACTATTACCGCCTCAAGGTTTGGTCTTTCAAGCTCAATCAATCTGCTGACATTGTCCGCGCATGATATTCCGCCGGAAGAAATGATTCCGCATGAAGGTACTTTATCACAGAGTGCCGCTGCTGCTTGAAGGTTGGGGCCACTGAGCATCCCATCCGTGGAAATATCGGTATAAATAATTTTCCTGACGCCCAGCTTCGTCATTTTGACGGCCAGTTCTACGGCGTCTATTCCCGATGACTCAAGCCAGCCCTTGACGGCGGCCTTTCCGTTTTTGGCGTCAATGCCTATGACTATTTTTTCGGGTCCGAACTTTTCCAGCATTATCTGAATGAGCTCGGGATTTTCGCACGCGGTCGTTCCGATTATCACGCGGGACACTCCCGAATCAAGCACCTTTTCGACATCTTCGATCGTTCTTATTCCTCCACCCATCTCTGCTGGAATTTTCAATGCCGAACATATTTCCCTTATTGCCCCGAGGTTGACTGGTTTCCCCTCTTTAGCCCCGTCAAGATCCACAAGATGAATGAACCGCGCGCCACCATCCTGCCACTTCAGTGCCTGTTCCGACGGTGAATCGGAATAAACCGTTTCGCGTGCGTAATCGCCCTGTACGAGCCTTACGCATTTGCCGTTTCTTATATCGATTGCGGGAATTATTAACATATCATCCTTTCCATGAGGTTCAGCAATATTCGGGCTTGAGGATAACCACGCCAAGGCTGGGCAGTTTTATATTTACGTGATGGGGCTTATTGTGACAAAGACCATCATATGCATCTATCGCGTAATTATTTATATTGCCCCATCCGCCGTATTCGGCTCTATCGGAATTGAAAATCTCTTTCCATCTGCCGCCCCATGGCACGCCGAGATTATAGTCATACCTCGGGACGGGGGTGAAGTTCATCACCGCGACAACCGGAATGGAATGGTTTTTATTCCATCTCACGTATGCGATTATCGACTGCTGATAGTCGCTTCCGTCGATCCACTCGAAGCCGTTCGGCGAGAAGTCATCCTCCCAGAGGCTCGAGTTTTCACGATAGAGACAGTTGAGGTCTGCGACCATTTTCTTTATGGAGCTGTGGGAGGGATATTCGAGGATGTTCCAGTCAAGCGAGCCTTTGTCTCTCCACTCCGTCCATTGAGCTATTTCACAACCCATAAAGAGCAGTTTTTTGCCGGGGTGGGTTATCATGTAGGAAAGCATACACCTTAAGTTAGCGAACTTGAGAGTATAGTCGCCCGGCATTTTGTCGAGCAATGAACGTTTTCCGTGAACGACCTCGTCATGACTGAATGGAAGAATGAAGTTTTCAGAAAATGCGTAAAGCATAGAGAATGTTATTTTGCCATGGCTGTAGCTGCGGAATACAGGATCATCCTTGAAATATTCCAGGGTATCGTGCATCCATCCCATATTCCACTTGAAGTCGAAACCGAGACCGCCCAGGTAGACAGGCCTTGAGACCATCGGCCACGCCGTCGACTCCTCCGCGAACATGAGAGTTCCTGGATGAAGTCCGTGCGTGAGTTCGTTAAGTCTCTTTATGAACGAAATGGCGTCGAGGTTTTCATTGCTGCCGTACTTATTGGGTATCCAGTCACCATCATCACGGGAATAGTTGAGATAAAGCATCGAGGCAACGGCATCAACGCGAAGACCGTCGATATGATATTTTTCCATCCAGAATAAAGCGTTGCCCATAAGAAAGTTGCGTACTTCGTGGCGCCCGAAATTGAATATATATGTACCCCAATCCTTATGTTCCCCCTGGCGCGGATCGGCGTGTTCGTAAAGGGCCGTCCCGTCAAAGCGGCCAAGAGAAAAGGCATCTTTCGGAAAATGTGCGGGAACCCAGTCGAGAAAAACACCTATCCCCTTATTGTGCAAATAGTTGACAAAATACACAAAGTCCTCCGGTGTCCCGTAGCGCGCGGTCGGCGCATAGAAGCCGGAAACCTGATAACCCCAAGACTGATCGAATGGATGTTCGGAAATGGGGAGCAGTTCGACATGGGTGTAACCCATTTCGATTACGTAATCGGCCAGGGCATGAGCAAGCTCCCGGTAGTTATGAAAGTCGTCTTCATTGGAACCGTCTATCGGCCTCAGACTCGGATGGCGCCATGTGCCAAGGTGTATTTCATAAATACTTATCGGCGATTCGTGCCAGTTGCGGCTTTTTCTCTGGTTCATCCATTCGCCGTCGTCCCAGCTAAAATGCGTTGTATCACATATTATTCCGGCGCTTTTGGGTCTCATTTCTATACGATAGGCATAGGGGTCGAGTTTCAGAAAGATATCGCCGTTTGCCGCTCTTATTTCATATTTATATATGTCGCCGTCAAGAAGTCCAGGAATAAAAAGCTCCCATATTCCGGAGCTTCCGATTACTCGCATCATGTGCCGTCGGCCGTCCCAGCAGTTGAAGCCGCCGACTACCGACACCCGTTCAGCCGTAGGTGCCCAGACGGCGAAAACCACGCCTTTTACTTCCCCAAAACTGCGGGGATGGGCCCCCAGTATTTCGTAAATTCTCTGATGCTCGCCCTGATTGAAGAGATAGGTATCCATTTCGCCCACGCCGGGAAGGAAGCAATAAGGGTCTTCCGATGTAAATATTTGACCGTCATCGAAAGTTTTTTCAATTTTGTATGCGAAAAGATTTCTTTCTCCGGGAAATTTAACCGCAAAAAGGCCGCTCTTTTCAATCTTCGCCATCTTTATTCTGGAATTCCCGCGAAGCAGTGTAACGGTCGCAGCCCCCGGGTCGTAACATCTTACAATGACCGCGTCCAGTTGATCATCTCTGTGCATTCCCAGTATGGAATGAGGGTCTGCCAGTCTCCCTTCCAGAAGCATCGAAAGTTTTGATTCAGGCGGCAGTAATTCATCCATACTCTCGCTCTTTCTTTCAATCATGAGAACACCCGGTATTTAAAAATCATTAAAAACGACTATAATAAACTAACTGAGTTCAACGTCTAATCAAATACAAGTATGAAAATATTCAATAGCATAAAAGAAATGCAGGTTTTCTCGCTCTCTTCTAAAAGAGACGGGAAAAAAGTTGCGGTCGTGCCGACTATGGGTTTTCTCCATGAAGGACATATGTCGCTTATCGATATAGCAAAAAAAGAAGCGGACATTGTGGTCGTGACCATATTTGTGAACCCAACACAATTCGGGCCTAATGAAGATTTTTCCAGGTACCCGCGCGACTTTGAACGCGATTCGCGTCTTTGCCATGAACGTGGAACCGACGCGATATTTGCGCCGGAAGCTTCCGAAATGTACCCAACAGGCGCCAGCACATGGATAACCGAAGATTCCCTCTCCAAGGGCCTCTGCGGGAAATCAAGACCCCTTCACTTCAGAGGTGTTACGACTGTCGTAGCCAAACTTTTCAACGCCGTACTTCCCGATCTTGCCGTCTTCGGACAGAAGGACGCCCAGCAGCTGGCAGTGATAAAACGGATGGTGCGCGACCTTAATTTTCCGGTAAAAATCATTGCAGGCCCAATCGTGCGCGAAGCCGACGGACTTGCCATGAGTTCCAGGAATAAATATCTTTCTCCTGATGAACGGAAGAACGCTCTTTCAATTTCTTCCGCACTCAGGGAAGCCGGAAAAAAAATATTTGGTGACAGCGCCGGTCTTAGAGACTTTGTCTCCTCAAAAATATCTTCGAACGGAGGCAGGGTTGATTATGTCGAAGTTGTTGATGCCGAAACCCTTGAACCGGACTGTAATTTTGAAAGGCCGCTGCTCATCGCAGTCGCGGCATATTTCGGGACCACAAGACTTATTGATAATACCATAATCTGACAATGAAAAAAGCTCTGACTATACTTTACTCGTTCTTTATCTTTTGTCCTGCTCAGAAAGGAAGCTTTCCATTTTCTTCAGAGGACTCAGGCACTGTTTCAGTGGCATCATCTTCGATATCTGCATTTTCTGACTCATCATCCGACTCAAAGTCTTTCCATTCGCCGCCGGATGCATTTTCCTTTACGAGGATTTCGATTTTCTTTTCGAGTTCGCTGAGTTTTTTCCCGCAGAGTTTTGAAAGGGCGTTTCCTTCTTCAAAACACGAAATCATTTCTTCGAGCGGCAGACTGCCGTTCTCCATTTTCTCAACGATTTCCTCTAATCTTTTCAAAGCCTCCTCGAATGGGAGCTTATTTAAATCCCCTGTTTTGAATTTTGCCATCATGCCGCTTCCTTAATTGTATATGATAAATTAAAATAAGTGCTATTGTTAGTTTATCAACGTCAACAACGGGGTTAAGAGAATGAAAACGAGTACATTTCTTGTAACGGGCGGGGCAAGAAGCGGAAAGAGCCGCATCGCGTTGTCTCTGGCAGAGAAAAGCGTAAAACCTTTCTATATTGCCACGGGCTGGGCAGGCGATTCGGAAATGGATGAGAGAATCAGGATACACAAGGCGGACCGCGGCGGAAAATGGACCTTGATCGAAGAAAAAATGGCGCTGACAGGCGCCATAGAAAAGGCCGTCAGCCAGGGAGCCGACTTTATACTTGTGGACTGTCTGACGCTCTGGATTTCCAATCTTATGATGCTTGAAGATGAAAACCTCGAAAACCGCACCACGGAACTGCTGGAAACAATACGCAATATAAAAGTTCCGCTGGCCTTTGTATCAAACGAAGTCGGCTGCGGCATAGTCCCCGGCGACCCTATTTCGAGAAGATTCAGGGACGATGCCGGGTTCGTTAATCAGAAAATCGCACAAGCTGTCGAAAACGTGATTCTCGCGGTAAGCGGAATCCCTGTGCTTATAAAAAAATCTGGAGTGAATAAGCAATGGATCTAAAAAATGTTATTTCATCGGTAATCCTTCCCGATAAGGATGTTGAAAAACTTGCATGGGCAAGACTCGATTCGCTTACAAAGCCCCAGCGAAGCCTTGGAATGCTTGAGGAATGCGCCGTAAAATATGTCGCTGCAAGAGGCGATATAAATGCTTCGATTGAAAAAGCTACGGTGCTGACATTCGCAGGAGACCACGGTGTCGCCGAAGAGGGAGTAAGTGCATTTCCACAGGAGGTGACAGCTCAGATGGTGGCTAATTTCGCTTCCGGCGGAGCCGCAGTAAACGTACTCGCGAAACTTGAAGACGTAACAGTAAGGATTATCGACGCCGGTGTCGCAGCCGACTGCCCGTTTCAGGGGGTCATACAGCGAAAAGTCGCACGTGGCACGGCAAATTTCACAAAGGGTCCGGCGATGAGCGTTGAAGATGCCCAAAAGGCTATTTTCATCGGCATAGAGGAAGCCTGGAAAGCAATAGATGAAGGGGCGACCCTCATCGCGACCGGAGATATGGGAATAGCCAATACCACTGCATCAACCGCCCTTTACTCTGCTTTTCTCGATATTCCGCCACGTGATATAACCGGACGCGGCACGGGAATAGATGAGCATCGCCTCATCCGCAAAATACAAACAATTGAAGAGGCGATAAACGTCAACTGTTCAAGATTAAATTCTCCCCTTGAAATAATGGCCGCACTTGGTGGTTTTGAGATTGCCGGAATCTGCGGAGCAGTCATCGGTGCCGCGGCAAGGAAAGTCCCTGTTGTAATTGACGGCTTCATTTCGGGCGCTGCGGCGCTCTGCGCAATAAAGCTTAACAGGGATATCGCGTCCTACTGTTTCTTCGGACACCTTTCCGCAGATTCAGGGCATCGCAGAATAATGGGTGAAATAGGGGTGAAGCCGCTTCTCGACCTTGACATGAGATTGGGTGAAGGAACTGGGGCAGTACTTGCCATCCATATCATCAGGGCCGGTCTCAAAATCATGCGGGAAATGGCGACATTTGAACAGGCAGGAGTTTCCAAATCCTGAACAAAACTATTTTCCCCGTGATTTTTTTCCCGAACGCAGCAATCTTTTTGCGCCTACGCCCGAAAGCAGGGCAAGAATAGCCACGAGAATAGCGGCCCAGTCGGATGATATGGAATATTCCGGCGATTTACGTTCGGGCCTGTCCTCTATATTCCGGAGTTCTCTGCGGTATTCCCATGGAGGAATAGGGGTAGCCAGCGTCCACAAACCTGTTCTTGAAGCCTTTGCCCTCGCTTGGGCAGAGGCAAAATCCTTTTCTTTTTTCGCGTAAGTCTTGTAATACCAGGCAAGACCGTTGTTGAGAAGTTCAAGATTCAAATTTTTACCGCTGACAGTTACGATTCCAACAGTTCTTCCATACTGATCGGTACCCTTTTCTTTCACCTCCACAGTCCTGCCGTAAACCATATTTGAAGTGAATTTTTTCGCGGCCTGTCCGAAATCCTGACTGCTTTCGGGACAGTCTATCCCATAAAGACGTACCTTGACTCCCTTTCCGCCGCACAAAACCGTTATAGTATCGCCATCGGAAACCCCCACGGTCTTCCCTGTGAAACCCGCCGCGAGCCGGAACGAAGCAACTAATAAAAATAGGATTATAAATATCGTTTTCATGTCGGGACTATACACAAATCCGGCACATTTTGCGAGGGAAGGCTTTCTTCATTTTAACTTTTTTCCCGGATTTGCGAACAAATTCAGGAGAATGGAGCTATAGTATTTTCACGGAGGAATCCAAGACAATGAAAAAAAAACAGATTTATGAGAACCGGTTTTCGCTTATTGAGCTGCTAGTGGTTATTGCCGTGATTTCCATCCTGGCCGGGTTGCTGTTGCCGGCCCTTAGTTCATCGAAGCTCAGGGCTCAGACAATAAAATGCCAGGGTAATCTTTCTCAAATCAGCAAGCTTCTCGCAAGTTACACGGTAAATTCTGGCGGCCTTTACGCGCCGGCAAGCGGAGCGCCCAAGTGGGGAGAGCCTGAAGGATGGATGAATCTTATAACCGAAGACCAGTCATCAAAAAACTCTTACAGATGTCCCATTGAAAAAGGCGATGCTGAATTTTCCTACGCGTTGAACTGTCATGAGATTTTCATGAAAACCGGAACTTTCGGAAGCTGGCGTGATTCTGATTTTTCAAAGAGTGCTACGGGGCCATCGAAAATCGTTATCGTGGAGGAATCCAATAATTCCAGCTTTGCGAAAGATGACTCAGACAAGGACAACTACAGCCAGAACTGCGCCTCATTCTCTGTCGGGTCCGGCTTTGCCGCATTAAACCACGCGAGCTGCATTCCTATGCTCTATGTTGACGGTCACGCCGACACACCCAAAAAATTCGACACAAGCACTATGACCTATTTTACCGACATAATGTCTGCCTATTACGAATTGTAAAATTCCGCCGCTTACAATATCAGGAAATGGAAGAAGAAGGGGCAATATCTTCGGGGCTTATGCCTGGGTGGTGATAGCGTTTTTTCCCGGAGGTGAAACGTCCGCAGTCTATCGCATTGCATGGGCACCAGTTGATGCATCCATAACAAAGTTCGCATTTATCCCCCCACACCGGTCGGCCGTCCGTCATTTCGATGTTGCCGACGGGGCAGACCCGCGCGCAAAGCCCGCAGCCCGTACATGAGGAACTCACGCGGAACTTTTTTGCGTCAAGATGAAAACGCGATGCAAAAAATCTCTCGCTCACGCGGGAAAACATGTTCAGCGGAAAGAAGGTACTGCGGATGCATCCTTTATTGCCGGCGCCGACAATTTTCACAGCCCTTGATATTTCGCGCGAAGCTTTTTCAAACATGGCCTTTTGTTTTCTTTCACATGGCGCTTCACCGAAGGGCAGATAGTTTGATGGCATAACCAGCCCGGTACCGATAGAAAGCTTTGCTCCTTTTTTCCTGAGAACCCGGTCAAGATGATCAAGCGCGCCAAGCGGCAATCCGCCGCAGGTACATATCCCGAAAAAATATTGCCCGGGCGATGGGGACATGCTTTCGACAAAACGCGTAACGATATTGGGCATAATCCCCGAGTAAACAGGAAATGCAATTCCCACATCCAGACCTTTTATGTTATAAGGTTCACCGCCCAGAGCGGGAATTGACACGATTTGCGTATCTCCCAGTTCTTCCGCGAATTCACGCGCAGCGGTGAGCGTGTTGCCAGTCGCGGAAAAGTAGAATATAACTCTTTTCATAGTATGAACTTAATCATTCCTCCAGGTGCTGGTTCTCCACCTTGAACTTATTTATTATGTCGCCCGCTATGGCAGCCGGAACCACTTCGTAGCGCGAAAATTCCATCTCAAACTGCCCGCGTCCGTGAGTCATACTCCTCAACTCGGTGGCATATTTAGACATTTCGACGAGTGGTACTTCCGCGTTCACAACTTCAAAGCCTTCCTCCACTCCCATGCCCAGGATACGGCCGCGCTTGTGGTTAAGGTCTCCTGTTATGTCTCCGGTATAATCGTCCGGAACCATTATCGCGACTTTCATAATTGGTTCGAGCAGAACGGGCCGCGCCATTTCCATAGCCTTCCTGAAGGCCATCCTGGATGCAATCTTGAAAGCCATTTCGGAAGAGTCGACAGGATGGAACTTTCCATCATAAACGGAAACTTTCATATTTTCGACGGTACAGCCCGCAAGCGGGCCTCTTGCCATCGCCTCGACAACGCCCTTTTCAACGGCCGGGATGAAGTTTCTAGGAATAGCGCCGCCAACAATATCGTTGACGAATTCGAATCCCGCCTCATTCGGAGCAACACGCAGATGAACTTCGGCAAACTGCCCGTGTCCGCCGCTCTGCTTCTTGTGCCTGTACATGGAGTCAGCGACGCTGGTAATGGTTTCCCTGTAGGGAATTTTTGGGCTTTTAAGATTTACATCCACCTTTGCATTGTCTTTAAGCTTCTTGATAATTATATGCAGGTGCTGGTCCCCCATCCCCGAAAGAAGAAGCTCATGCGTCTCTTCATGGCGTGATATTTTCATTGTCGGGTCGCATTCCGCGAGCTTCGAGAGACCGGAAATGATTTTTTCATCCTCGCCGCTTTTCACCGCTGTAACGGCATATGACATCACGGGCTTTGGAAATACCATTTCAGGAAGCAGATGTGCGTTACTGCCCGAACTGAGAGTATTGGAAATCTTTGTGTTCTTAAGTTTCGCTATGGCGGCGATTGTTCCGGGACCAACCTTATCAACGGGTATCTGTGTTTTGCCGTCCATTATCATTATCGTGCCAAAACGCTCTTTGGCCTGTGTCGAAACGTTAAAAACTTCTGAATCAGATTTAAAAACGCCGTTCCTCACCTTAAAAAACGTCATTTGCCCGATAAATGGGTCGACAACAGACTTGAAGACAAGCGCAAGCGGTTCGCCGTCAACACTTCCATCTATCTCAGCGCCGTCATTAAGCTTGATCTTTCCCGTCGCAAGCGGATGAGAATAAAGATTGACAAAGCTGTTCATAAGTTCGGTTATGCCGATATCTTTTTCAACACTTCCGGCGAAGACCGGGACGAGGCTGCCTTCCTGGATTGCCTTGTGAAGCCCCTTGGAAATTTCGGATTCAGAAAGCTCTTCCCCATCAAGATAACGGGTCATAAGCGCCTCATCGGACTCGGCAATAGTGTCCATAAGAAGCTCTTTATACTTCTTTACATATTCCTCTATTTCCTGAGGCGCGGCCTCTGTGCTTCTGATTACATGATGAACACTCTTAAAGTCCGCATTGTTCCCAATCGGCAGAGTGAATGGCACGCAAACGGTCTTCCCATATGCCTCCTGAAGCTGTTCGAGCGTCTTGAAATAGTCGGCCCTTTCGCCGTCAAGCTTATTTATGAAAAAGAAACGGGGTTTTCCCTGCTCGCGAGCTATTTTCCAAGCCCTTGTGCTACCTACGTCTAAACCGGACGCGGCATCTATCACCACAAGAATATTATCACACGCCCTTATTGCAGAACTGGCTTCACCGATAAATTCGCCGTAGCCGGGAGTGTCAATCATGAATAAATCAGTATTTTGCCAGGTACAAAAGAGCGGAGTCGCGTAAATACTGCTCAATTTTTCCTGCTCGTCGGGAGTATAGTCCGATACGCTTGTCTTCTGTTCCACTCGCCCGCGCCGTTCGACGGCCCCGGCTTTGAAAAGGATTAGGTCACAGAGTGAGGTTTTTCCGCATCCGCCGTGTCCGGCGACCGCGAGGTTACGAACTTGCCCGACATCTTTCATAGTTCTTTCTCCGGTTTTTTATATTACCATTTTATAGAATCTGGAAAATGCCCTGATAAACAAAAGATAAATCGAATCGGCATATAATTCAAAAGCAATATTCAAAATGGCTTGATTTTTCTACTCTGGAAGGATATATAAAACCATTGAACTTTATTATTTTACGATTTATGAGCGACGGGCACAAAACAGAAACATCAGAACATATTATGGAAAAAGTGTCAGCAGACACCCATATCGGGCTTGTGAGGGATCATAACGAAGATAGCTTCGCGTATTACCTCTCGCCCGGAAAACACATGAGCTTTGTCGCCGTAGCCGATGGTATAGGCGGACACGAAAGCGGGGATATCGCCAGCAACCTCTGTTTAAAACTGCTCCTCTCTTCATTCAGGGACGCCAGATTTACCGAGGATACCGAGAACGAAGAGTGGAAAAAATTCCTCGATGACGAGCTCCGTTACACTAATGAAATCATTTTCCGGATAAATGAAAAATATAAAATACAGCACCCCATGGGCACCACCGTCGTCGCCGCAGTCATCTTGAAAAATTCAATCATAGTAGCGCACGCCGGCGACAGTCGCCTCTATAGAGTAAGAGAAGACAAGATTGAACGACTGACACAGGACCATAGCTTCGTGGCCGAACTCGTAAGAAAAAATATAATATCCGAAGAGGAAGCCCTGACACACCCGTTCGCACATATAATATCTAAATCCGTCGGCCCCAACCCGGGCCTCGAACCCGAATTAAATATTTTTGACAATAAGCCTGGCGACAGATATATGCTATGTTCCGACGGGCTCACCAACCATATGGACGACAATATGATAAAAAAGATGATGTCCTCCGAACAAAATCCGCATGACGCCGTAAAAAATCTACTCAACGCCTCTCTCCGAGGCGGTGGCGAAGACAATATTACCATAGTCTGCGCATTCATCTGAAAAAGATGCGGAGTAATACATTGTCCTTCAAAACATTCAATAGAATATACATCCACGTCCCGTTCTGCAGCTCAAAATGCGCCTACTGCGCATTCTACTCAGTCGCCGGTGCCGCACAACCCCGAATCGAAAATTACCTCGAAAAACTGCGACGCGATTTCAAAAAATACGCACCGTCATGCCCTGCGCCCCAAAGTATCTTTATCGGCGGCGGTACCCCAAACTCGCTCAACGCTTCCTCTCTCGAAAATCTTTTTTCAATAATCGCCGATAGCTTTAATCTCGAGAGTGTCAGCGAATTTTCAATAGAGTGCAACCCCGAATCGCTCGACGAAAAAAAAGCCGCCGTCATTTCAAAATACGCCGACAGAGTAAGCATGGGCGTTCAGTCATTCTCTCCGGCGCTAAGAAAAGTTTTAGGTAGAAATGGAAACCCCGAAACCTTTTACAATGCACTTAATCTGCTGAATTCCAAAGGAATAGAAAACATAGGGACCGACCTCATATACGCGATACCCGGACAGACTCTTGAAGAATGGTCTTCCGAACTTTCACAAGCCGTAGATTCCGGAGTAAAACACATTTCAGCCTATTCCCTTACCATAGAAGAGGGAAGCAGCCTCGCGTCAGACAAAAATATCAAAGTTCCCGACGATGAATTATCTGCAACAATGTGGGAAACCGCTGGACAGATTCTCGGGAAAAAGAACTTCCTCCGATATGAGATATCCAATTACTCACGCCCCTCTTTTGAGTGCCGTCACAATACCGATATATGGCTTGGCGACACCTATATAGGATTCGGACCGGCCGCATCATCCTTCGACGGCTCCGACCGCTGGACGAATCCGCCGGACATCAGTCAGTGGCTCGCAGGCAAAGATCCGGAGATGGACATCATAACCCCGGAAAAAAGACTCCGCGAAATCTTTGTAATGGGACTTCGGTTGACGGACGGCTGGGATATTGAGCGTTTCCGAGGTAAGGCAGGCAATGCCCTCACGGAAAAAATAATCGGCGAATGCCAGTTCTTCTCATCCGAAAATCTGATGGAGATAACAGAAAAGAATCTGCGTCTGAACGACAAGGGACTTCTCCTCTGGAACACCGTAAGCTCAGAGCTTCTCTGAAAAAAGGCACACTACCTGTGGCTGGTGCTTAAACTAAGTTTGTCATTGTATATTTTTTCGGACATTTCGTTGATTTTTCCGGTAAGTTCTGCGATAGCGAAAGGTTTTTTCATTGCGTAGAAAACACCCGCCTTTTTCGCCATTTCCAGGTAGTTCATGGCAGATATCATTCCGCCTCCGGTCATTGCGATTATGTTTTTGAAGTGAAGCTCATAAGAAAGTTCAAGTATAGTCTCTATGCCTTCCTTGCGCGGCATTATTATGTCAATTATCGCAATGTCAGGTTTGTCCTTGCGGTATTGCTCCAGAGCCTCAATCCCGTTCGACGCGCATGAAACCTCATGCCCGAGACTTTCCATTGCGTCTTTCAGGGTTGCCCTGATGCATTCATCATCATCGACGACTAATATTTTCATGGAAAACCACATTTCTCTTTATGTATTTATATGACGTGAGAAGCTTTCATCCAAAATCCTATACTTCTGTTTCTGTTTCTGTTTTACCTTTAAGCTTAAATCAGTATTGCCGCCCTCCTCAAGTCTTTAACGCATTATTTACAATCCCAATATCCTGGAATATAATCATTTACATCATGAAGCGCGCAAGGAGGCATTATTGTCAATTATCGCAATATCGGGTTCGTCCCTTCGACATTGCTCCAGAGCCTCAAGCCTGTTTGACGAGCACAAGACCTCATGCCCGAGACTTTCCATTGCGTCTTTCAGGACTGCCCTTATGCATTCATCGTCATCAATAACTAATATTTTCATAGGAACCCGCGCTTCTCTTTATGCATTTATATGACATAAGAAGCTTTCATGCCAAAGTCCCATTTCTTTTGCTTCTACTTTACGTTCAAGCCTTTAAGCTTAAATCAGTATTGCCGCCGGATGTCTCAACTCTTTAAAGCTTTATTTACGGTCAGTTCCTGTTACAATCCCAATATCCTGGAATACAGCTATTTAAGCTATGGGAGGGAGAAGGGAGGCATTAAAAAAAGTTGCGGCATGACTTATTGCGATTTTGATATTTTTTTCAATCTTGCGCTCAACGCCTGAGGGGTTATTCCGAGAATTATGGCAGCCGCGCTCTGATTGCCGACGGTCCTCTTGAGAGTTTCCTGAATAAGATAATTCGATAATCCCTTAAGTGTAGGAAGTTCCTGGAGCATGGAAAAAATTCCGGAGGGATTGTTTTCAGTCGGTTCAGAGGCTGCGTCGGATATATTGATTTGGTCTTCCGAATTTCTCTGGATGTGAGACATGAATATTTTCATCGAAAGCATTTTTGATTTATGATTACTTATGGCATCACAGACCATAGCTTCAAGCTCCCTGACATTGCCTGGGAAGTTATATGACTTCAAGCGCGTTATGAGTTCCGGGTGATAGTTCGGATCTTTTCTCCCCAGTTCGGCGGAAACTTTCTTAATAAAGTGATCAAGAATAGGCTTGATATCATTTTTTCTTTCTCTGAGCGGGGGAATATTTACATGGTGGGTTGATATTCTGAAGTAAAGGTCTTTTCTGAATTCCTTGTTTTTACCCAGATAGTCCAGCGAACGATTGGTGGCCAGGACTATACGAGCGTCGGAGGTTTTATTTACGTCGGAACCAAGGGGCGCGTATTCTTTTTCCTGAAGGAGCCTGAGGAGTTTAACCTGTGAAGTAAGTGGCATATCGCCTATTTCGTCGAGGAATAATGTTCCGTTGGCGGCTTTTTCTATCATGCCAGGGCGGTTATCCATTGCGCCGGTGAAGGCGCCCCGCCGGTGCCCGAAAAGTGTATCGGACAGGAGGTTATCGTCGAATCCTGCTATATTTACGGCTACGAACTGTCCCGTTTTACCGCTCAGTTTATGAATGGCCCTGGCAAAGAGTTCTTTTCCTACGCCGGTCTCTCCGGTTATGAGTACCGGGTGCCGACTTTCCCCGATGGCCTCGCAGTACTGGAAAATGGCGACCATCTGTTTATCATAGGTAACTATTTCGGAAAATGCCTCCGGCTTTCTAAGTGTCGATGCAAGTATTGTACTTTTAAGTTTAAAGTTTTCCCGTTCGAGCTCTTTAAGTTCAAGACAGTGCTTGATTCTGCCTATGAGGACTTCGGGTTTTATTGGTTTCAGGAGGTAGTCGGAAGCGCCGTTTCTCATGCAATCGACTGCGGTATCGATTTTCCCGAGGCCAGTAACCATCACAACGCTTGTTCCTGGAAACTCAGCTATTATCTGCTTGAGGATATCTTCCCCTGATATATGGGGCATTATCAAATCCAGAAGGACGATATCAATTTCCTTTTCTCTAAGAATCTTTATTGCGTCGCGGCCGTCACTGCAACATATGACGTTGTTTATTCCGTAAGACAGGAAGGCCAGCTCGTAGCTTTTGAGAATATTTCTCTCATCATCCACAATAAGTATTGGGCGCTGGGGATATGTATTATTTTCCATACTTTATTATCCTAACATGAAAGCACATAAAGTCAAATGATTTATAAAACTTAAAGGCCCGGCAATATTATTTTCACGCAAGTACCTTCTCCTAAAACGGAGCTTATGAAAAGTTCTCCAAAGTGCTCCTGTATTATATTGTTTGAAATTGAAAGACCGAGTCCCGTGCCGCCCTGCTCTCTCTTTGTGGTGAAGAAGGGGTCTTTTATGAATTTTATATTTTCGTCAGGGATGCCGACCCCCTCGTCCCGGACTTCGAGTACGGCATTATTATTCTCCCTACATGTTCTGATGGATACAGCTTTATCCTGCGAAGGGAGTGCGTCGCAGGAGTTCTGAACAATATTTAAGATGACCTGCTCTATTTTATAGATATCGCCTTTGAGGAGCGGAAGATTTTCCCCGTATATAATAGAGAAACGCGATGTTGCTCTTTTTATAGGGTTATCAAGGAGAACCAGGGCGCGTTTGAGAGCGAAATTAAGGTCGAATTCCGAATACATATCAGCCATCACGTGACTGGAATATTCCTTAAGACTCAGAACGATTTCCCTTATTCTTTCGGAACCTTCACTTATGCCCTTGAGCATTTCAGGAAGGTGGGATTTAAGCTGCGGGAGTGGAAAGCCCCCGAAACTCATTGACTGAAAGGAAGGCAGGCTGTTTTCAATAAAGGGAAGGAGGTCGTCGGAAATACGCTTGAGCAGCGAAGAATTGATCATTATATAGTTGTTGGGGTTGTTTATTTCGTGCGCGACCCCGGCAACGAGTACGCCAAGCGCCTTCAGCCTGTCTGCCTGAATGAGTTGATTTTCCTGTATTCTTGCTTTTTCTCGAGCAAGTTCCCTCTCAGTCACGTCCTGCGCCACCTGCACCTTTCCGCGCGGAGCCCCAGTCTTGCCGTCTACCGGATAGTTAACGGTCTCAAAGATCTTGCCGTCGGGCATTTTATTAATACCCTCGTTTTTGCATATTCTGATACCGTTCTCTTCCGAGCAGTCCTCGCATGGTTTTTCTGAATTGAACCAGAGTTTATGGCATTTTGTGCCGATTATCAAATGCGGGTCTATCCCGAAGAGTTCGCTGGCTCTCTGGTTTGCCCAGAGTACCCTCATCTGATTGTCATAACGTATTATGATTTCCCGCATCGAATCTAGAATTATATTGAGTTTTATTCTGGCTGCGTCAAGAGCGCTCTGTGTTCTTTTGAGTTCTGTTATATCTATGATGGCGCCTATGATGCGGACGTCATCGTCATTGCCGTCGGAAAAAGCGACCTTATGAATCAGAAAATCCCCGCGGTCTCCGTGGATCTTATTGGGAATATTGTTTATTTCAAGAGTAATTTTCCCGCCTTGATTGAGGATCAGTTCATCGGCCTTTTTAATTTTTCTAATAGTCTCCTCGGGAATCCATCCCGAAAAGTTCTCCACGGAATCTCCTATAATGTTGCCGCCGTCGATATCAAAGTACAGAAACATGGCCTTATTTGATCCTAAGTATTTACCATGGGCATTTTTGTAGAAAATTGGAAAGGGCATCGTATCCATCAATTTCTGCTGGAAATCGTACTGCCTCTTCAGCTCATCGATCCTTCTATTTTCGGATATATTTTCGAAGCTCCCCGCAATTTTGACGGGCTTGCCGGGGAAAACATCTCTTATCGCCATGGCTCTTATTAGAAACCAGCTAAAAGAGTTGTTCAATTCAAGACGACATGTACAGTTGATGGCAGGTTTCCGGTTCGCAAGGTGCTCATGCATATCTTTTTCAAATCTGGGCAAGTCCTCTGGATGAATAAGGTCGAGAAATGAACGGCTGCCCATTTTCCCTGAAGGGATAGTCAGTAATCCTTCGGCGAGCTTTTTATCGAAGCTGACGGTATCGTCGCGCATATCCCATTCCCATGTCCCGTCGCTTGTGGCTTCAAGAATAATCCTCAATCTTTCCTCGTTGCTTTTGAGCGTGCTTATGTCCTGATTTGTCCCAAAGAGCTTTATGGGACGACCTGTCGAATCGTATACGAATTCGGCGTGGGCGCTTATGTGCTTTATCTCGCCGCCCTGTGATATTATTCTGAACTCTTTGGTGAAGTTTCCTCGAGAAATGGCTTCTCCGCGAATGGAGAGAAACTCCTCCCTGTCGTCGGGATGTACATGCGAAAGGAATGTATCGAATCCGACATCTTTCAGCGAGCCGGGCGTGTAGCCGAAAATCCTGGACATCTCGTCAGACCAGGTTATTTTTCCGGTTTCAAGGTCGGTTTCCCAATTACCTATGCGGGCTATTTCCTGGGAACGGTTCAGTGCCGACTCGCTTTTCTCCAGCTTGAGCTGTGCGTTCTTCTGCCCGGTAATGTCAATGAGCGAACCCTCTATAATAATCTCTCTTGCGCGGTTTTGAGCAGCGGCCTGAGCGTCTACCCTTAGCCACGCAATCTGCCCCGTCCTCGTAACAAGCTCAGTCTCAAGTCCATGTATGTCACCACTGTAGAGATTTGAGAATCCGGATTGCAGTTTATCGGGCTCCTTGAACAGGGAATAGAAATTTATTTCATAAAGTTCGGCCTTGTCTTCAAATCCAAAAAAGCCGATGGCTGTATTATTTATTTCGATAATCTTGCCATCCTGGAGTATCTGAAAAAGGCCCACAGGAACTTCATTGAAGAGCCGCCGGTAGCGGATTTCGCTTGAGCGAAGTGCGTTTTCAGCGGTGTTACGCTCGGCTATTTCCCTCATGAGCCTTTCGTTCGCCGCACGGAGTTCCTGATTCTGCAGGTAGAGTTTCTGCTCAAGGGATTTTTTTTCGCAACTGAAATTCTCTTCCGACTCCTTGCGTCGGACAATCTGGGATTTCAAGGATTTTTTGGTCTCACTCAGTGCTGAGGCGTGCTGCTTATGTATTCTCCTGAGCTTGTTGTACTCGAGGGAAAGAGTCTCATTTTCCTGACAGAGCCGTTCAATCTCCTCGCGAAACCTGGCAAGCGCTCCTTCATTAACGCCCTCACCCGGCTGAATCTCGTCTATAAAAGAAAGCACCGTACTGTTAGGCTCAAAAGACTGCTCTTGATTTTCCCCGTTCATAAGCCTGATTCTCCCCCAGTCAAAAAGTCCCCGGTGATTACAATAGCCCATGAAAGTTTCAAGTCAATAACTCTCTTACGAAAAAAAATCCCACGAGCCTGATTTCATCATCTTCAAAAGTAAAAAACCGAATATCGATATAAAATTCTGAGAAAAATGCAGGACAATGCAAGGATAGAGCGAACGGCTTCTGAGATAAAGGAACTGAAGAGCAAGCCCCAGCACGAAAAGCCCCGCAAAATGCCTGAGGTTAAAATGCGCGGCGGCAAAAAGGCCCGAACTTATCACGGAAGCACCCAGTATGCTGACATGCCTTGACGCATAACAGAATATGACCCGTCTGAAAATAATCTCCTCGCCCAAAGGAGCAAGAATCAAAGCCCCGAATGCGATAAAAATAAAGCCGGGCCATGGGCAGCTTGACAAAAGCTCGCTCACCGCCGGCGCAGAAAGGTTAATTCCAAACTGCGAAACAATCATATAAATGACCACATTTATCATAGTGGTCAGGGGAAACACCGCAAGCACGCACAAGGCTCCGTAAAGAACATGCTTCACCCCGCATGCCGAAAGGCCGAGCCGCCTCATCATCTCGTCAATCCCTGCCCCTCCCTCTGCAAAAGCCGCGGTTAGTATCATCCCGAAAAGAAGAAGCGCCTGCTGAGGCACCACTGTCAGAAATATCCTGACATTCACCGGCAGTCCCTGGAATTCCTCGCTGAAAAGTAGAAATATCGGCGGCATCAGCACGAAAAGAAAAATGAGGAGTCCGGCGCTCATATAAAACGCCTTATTTATCCAGGGATTATCTGCGGGAAAATCACCCGATCTTTTCTCAAATATTTCAAATATTTCAAATATCTTCAATTCTAAAATGTCTCCGTTTTTTTACAAAGCACCTTTTATAATTACCCGAGAGTCCCGGGCTGCGCTAATGGGACGATATCTCCAGCCGTTAACTTAGCCAGTTCCAAAGACAAGTCAATTCATTTCGTGCCCCATTGTCTGAACTTTCTATGCTCTCCGGTCTCCACATTTTGAAATGAAATATGCGAAGAGATGTTATGTTTGTTTCAGCGAATGACATCAGAAAGATGAGAACGTATCAATGAAAGCCACTTGACTTTACAAAAAGTCCGCAATATAATAACTACCATAGTCGTCAACATATGGAGTATTTATGCAAAAGATATGCGGTTCCGTTCTTGAGGTGATGAAAAATACGCCCGTCGTCGAGTTATCCAGGCTTACGAAAGGATTGAAAGGTTCAATATTCGCAAAAATGGAATTCCTTTCGCCGGGTCTCTCCAAAAAAGACAGGGTCGCGCTGAACGTGATCACCGAAGCGGAAAAAAACGGAACGCTGAAGCCAGGACAGACGGTTGTGGAACTCACCAGCGGAAACATGGGAACAGGTCTGGCAATAGCCTGTGCAGTAAAAGGGTATCCATTTGTAGCCGTGATGAGCAGGGGAAATTCGGAAGAAAGGGCCAGGATGATGTCAGCTCTTGGAGCTGAAGTAGTTCTCGTGGAGCAGGTTGCTGGCTCCGAAAGAGGAAAAGTCTCAGGCGATGATTTAAAACTTGTTGAAATAGCGGCAAAAAAAATAGTGAAGGAACGAAACGCCTTCAGGGCCGATCAATTCAATCATCAGGGAAATTTTAACACGCATTACCTATATACAGCTCAGGAATTAATAGCGCAGACTGATGGGAAAATAGACGCTTTCTGCGATTTTGCAGGAACAGGTGGGTCCTTTGCGGGAACAGCCAGGGCCTTGAAAGAATATAATCCTGAAATCAAATGCTACCTTCTCGAACCCGAAGACTGCGCCGTCTTGTCTGGCAGAAAACTGATCAATTCATCCCATCAGATACAAGGCGGCGGGTATTCGATGACCGAACTTAAATTTATAAACAGAAAAGATATTGACGGCTTTCTGCAGGTCTCTGATGACGAAGCAATACAAACAGCCAGAGACCTGGCAGGGAAGGAAGGTCTCTTCTGCGGATTCTCGTCAGGAGCCAACGTCGCAGGCGCACTACAGCTTCTCCGGGGGGAAATGGAGGGCAAAAATATAGCCGTTATCCTTTGCGATTCGGGACTGAAATATCTATCGACAGCCTTGTGGCAAAACGCTTAAAGGTCATCTGTCAAAAGTATCTGAACCACATGTATACCATGGCTATCAAGACCTGAATTACCATCAGCGGAAATCCCCACTTGAGGAATTTCATGAACGATATTTTGTATCCATTCTTTTCCCCGAGCTTGCACGTCACCACGTTGGCGGACGCCCCAATCAATGTTCCGTTCCCGCCAAGACACGCGCCGAGCGCAAGTGCCCAAAACAGAGGATGCGGACCGGTAGTCGGAAGGCCCAGATTTTTGAGCATTTCCTGGACAAGGGGGGTCATGGCGATAACAAAAGGAATATTGTCGAGTATCGCGGAAAATACGGCACTTCCCCAGAGGATGAGCATACATGCCATGAGCATATTGTCGCCACAAAGTTCTATGATTTTCTTGGCAAGAAAATTGATAACGCCGTTATGCTCCATCGCCCCGATAACGATAAAGAGGCCGATAAAGAAAAGGATTACATCCCACTCAACAGATTTCAGAACCGAGTCACTCTTCGACTTGCAGAAGAGCAGCATCAATCCCATCCCGCCAAGGGCGATGACGCCAGGCGGAAGACCTGTAATATTGTGAGTGAAAAAGCCCACAAAAATTAAACCGAAAACAAAAAGCGATGCCCACATTTTCCTCTTGTCGAGAAGAGCAAGCGAAGGATAGGATTGCAGTACCCTTGACCTTATATGCGCAGGCACTTTGAGATTTTTCCTGAGGAGAAAGAGACTGATTACTATAAAAACTGCCCCGACAACAAGGATACAGGGGGCCAGATTTACAATAAAATCATTGAATGTTATATTGGCCTTAGAACCGATGATAATGTTCGGAGGGTCCCCGATGAGCGTAGCCGTACCGCCGATATTCGATGCGAGGGCCTCCAGTATCAGGAACGGAATGGTCGGAATCTCAAGTAGCTGCGTTATCAGAATGGTAACAGGCACGATAAGGATGACCGTAGTGACGTTGTCCAAAAACGATGAAAAGACCATCGTTATAATCAGCAGCATTACGAGAATCAGCGCCGCACTGCCTTTTGAAGCTTTTGCAGACGAGATGGCCACCCATTCAAAGAAGCCCGTTTCGGCAAGAATGCCCACGCATGTCATCATACCGATCAGCAGGAATATCACATTGAGGTCTATCGATGATACCGCCTGCTCAAACGTGATTAGACCCGTAGCAAGCACGGCTACGGCGCCGAGTATTGCGGCAACTGATTTTTCTATCTTTTCGCTTGCGATGAAAAGGTAAACTATAAGAAAAATAATTATTGAGCCTAACATGGGAAAAACTCCTGATCAGGTTGTTAAGAGGATTTTGTCAACTATCGCGAAACGGTCTATCATCCCAAGAAGTTTGCCGTCCTCAACTACATAAAGATGATGGCGGTTATATGTGGTCATCTGGAAAATGATCTCCATAAGCGTAGCATCCGGCGCTATTACCGGAAACTCGCGGTCACGCTTTATTTCAGATACCCTTATGCGGTTGTCCATATTGAAATATCGCTCAAACGGGTTCATGTGCTTTACAAACGATATCGTCTTGAGAGAGAGAAAGAAGTTCGGCAGTTCATATGTGAAAAGATCATAGCATGATATGTCGCCCATGAACTTGTTGCCGTCTTCAACTACCGGAAGTGAGTCCGTATGATAAAAATGCAACGCAATCGCCACATCCCTGAGCGACATGTCCTGCCTTACTATTCCCAGCTGCGGACTCATTATATCACGAGCCAAGATATCTCCGGTAATCCTTATTCCGCTTTTATCCAGAAGCTCCCATATTTCCCCGGTTCCCATTGAAAGGATTTTTTCCCTGATGCCTGGAATGTTCATGACCCTCATAAACGCGGCACGGGACTTGAGAAGCATATCTGAATTAGCGCCCGGAACGATGGACATCAGGAAAAAGTTCACAGGTTTCCGGTCAAGGCTCCCAAAGGCTACGCCTCCGGGGGAAACCCCGAACAACATGTAGGACCCTTTTAAAGTCTCATTTATTCTGGCATGCGGAAAAGCAAAGCCTTCGCCGATTGCCGTAGTGAGTTCTTCCTCCCTGAACATTATCGCATCAAGCAGCACGCTTTTTTCGATACCCTCGTCCTTGAGCCCGGTATTGGCAAAAAGCGTGTCCAGCATTCCGGCCACTATACTCCTTTTGTCACCGCCAGTCTCATTGATTCCTGTTACGATTGCTTCTCTCTGAAGCAATATGCTAAGTTTCATAAAGACTCCTCCCGGGAGCATCCCGGTTTATTTAATCACGAAAGGCCTTTTTGATGGAATTTCGCCAAACTCAAAAGCCTCACATGAGCGTAAAACACACACATATGCGAAATAAAAAGACAAAGCGTGCTAAACTAACGCATCCTTATATGTTTTTCAAGCCCCCTAAGTCACTTTTTTCAGGAAAGATTTATTTATTTTATTTGAAGGATTTCTCTAAAAAATGGCACTGCTTATGCTATAATCTCAGGACAGAATCAGGTCTGAAGGAAAAGAAGATTCAAAAATACACTTTTCACCGCTGAACGGATGAATAAATTCAAGATATTTCGCATGGAGCGCTTGACGCTTCAGCATAAGAAGGGCACGGTCTTTATCCGTCATAGAATCATTTATAAACCTTAGGTAAATACCATCATCCGGGCCATAAAGCTTGTCCCCCAGAAGTGGAAAGCCAAGGGAAAAAAGTGTCGCCCTGATCTGATGCAGCCGCCCTGTGAACGGAACAGCTTCGACGAGGCTGATTTTTCCGTCTGTTTTCATCGGGCGCAGAAATGTCCGGCAATATTCGGCTCCGGCTGTTCCGGCTGCGACTGTTCTCATAAAACGCCTCTTCTTCCTGACCTCGGAAGATAAATCCTGGACAAGGAAGCCTTCGGCATCGACTTCATTCTCGAATTTACCGAAGACAAGAGCGGTATATTTTTTGATAATTTCCCCCGAGTCAAAAAGGGCCGAGAACCTTTTTGCGGCTTCGGAGGAAAAAGCAGCTATCGTAAGGCCCGAGGTCTCGCGGTCAAGCCTGTTTACTATCGAAACGTTTCCATAAGACGTCCGGAGAAGATGCCAGAGCGTGTTCTTAAAATAAGCGCCAGCCGGATGACAGGGCAGGTTACCCGATTTATCAACAATAAGAATATGCTCATCGCGGTAGATTATATTGAAAGAAGGGTCTACCTCAGGTTCATCGAATTCAGGGGTAAAGGCAACGACATCTCCTGCGCGCATCAGCCTGGAACTCCTGCAACGGGAACCGTTAACCAGTATCAGTCCGTCACTGACAGCCTCCTGCCAGCGGCTCCTTGAATTGTAAGTAAAGCGACCGCTCAAGAAAAGATCAAGCCGCACCCCTTCGGCTTCCGGCCCCGCCTCGCACTTGATTATTCTTTCTGAAATATTCATGCACACAATATATACTTCTTCATGATTCTGGCAATATTTATTAAATCTGCTAGATTTATTGCAAGAGGAGGTCATCATGCTGGAAAAATATCTTTTACTTGGCATTTTTATTGCCGCGTTTTCATTTTCTCTGACCGGCGCAGAAGCGGAACCCAAAGCACCCGCGAAAAAGATTATCCGCTACGAGCCCGAAAAGGAAAAGCATTATAAGCTTATTCCGCTGGGTGCCTCTTCATTTGAGGCCGTCTCTCCAATAATAAAGGCAATGATGTCCAAAGACGGCATCCTGACAAACGAAGACGGCAGAAAATCGGTGCTCGTCTACGACTCCGATGAAGTTATAAGGAAGGTCTCCGACTTCCTGAGACAGATAGATATGAACATAGTGAATATCAGAATCGACGTGGACTTCACGGGAAGCGGCTCCGGAAGCGATGATGCAATAATTGTCAGGCCTGATTACGGAGGAAAGCCCAAGAGGCCGCAACCGTGGGCAGTGAATAAAAAACCAAAAAACGTCGATATAAACATGATAAATAGAAGAACTACGACAACATCGAATTCATCTCAATTCGTACTGACCAAGAGCGGAAGCCCCGCCAGTATATGGGTGGGGAAAACAATGATCGATCCCTCGTGGCTCAGAGCTGCAATCCAGCGGCCCGATATAATAATCGTATCACCGGGCAGTATAACCAGAATAGATTCGCCGGACACTGACATAAAATGGGCTGACGTCGGCGCATCACTCGAAGTTCTTCCTACTTATTACGAGGACGGAACAATTGAAGTAGAGCTTTATCCATCAGTGTCCTGCCTCGACGGAAAAGGCCGAAAGCGGTCAGTCAAGGTACAGCAGCTGTCCACGAAGGTCAGGGTAAAAAGCGGTCAGCGCATTTTTATCGGAGGCCTGGGGTCGGGCAAGAAGGAAATGTACACAAAACTATTCGGCCCGGACTTCTTTTCAAGGAAAGACGGTGTTGACGTCACGAACATCTATCTTACGGCAACCGCGGTCAATTCAGGGGGCGGCATCATAAGCAGTTCCAGGCCCGGAAAATAAAATTTGTGTTTAAGGAGCCAATTTCAAAAGTATTGGCTTTTGCTGTCAGATTCTGACAAAAGTAATAAAACAGGCAATGCCAATCAAGTGCTTTGAAATGAAGGAGTTGCCAGGAATTGTCACGAGGTGTCAGGAAATAAAAATGGCTCCGGCACCTGGATTCGAACCAGAGACCAAGTGGTTAACAGCCAGTTAAGAAGGCCTTGTTGAGCAAGGATTTATACTCACAGAAGACAACATTTGACACCATTAAACACTATGAGTATGTAGCAACAAGTTGTAGCAAACTTCTCTGCCTTATTGAGCTTAAAACAAGCTCCTTCAGTCATAAAAATACCTCATAAAAAATGAAAAACAACCTATTCTAAGGGTTTCTATGTCCTTTTTCTCCTTAATTCCGTGATAATTCCCGGCATAATATAATGATGGAATATAGAACTCAGGAACATTCCATTGGCCTTTTGGCCGTTAATGTCAAAATCATTGGCGGTCGGGAGAGCTTCCGTGCCGCCGCAAATTAGGAGGCGCAATATGAGTCCCGAAGCCGCGTTGTTTCTCGAAAATGAAGTCTATCCAATTATCAAAGGTACCGTTCCGCGCACTGTCAGACCTGTCGATGGCGAAGACACGGCGGAACTTGTTCAGGATGCCGTGGTCTCAGCGGCCAGAATGCTCGATTCCGCAGAGAGACAAGGCAAGATCCCCCCGGCGAAGAGCCTTGCATATTACAGCATCAAGCGTGCGAAAACAGGTCGTCGGTCTTATTCCTGCAAGCCAAGTGATCTCCTTTCGAGCGAACGCAGGATATCGCATCCGGGGGTTCTCCTTTCCCTGGATGCCGAGATTACGCTTGGCGGAGAAGGCGGCGACACTGTGTCATTCTCGGACGCTGTAGCAGATAAGGAAAGTGATCCGTCGGAGCATGTTTCAAAACTGTTGGACTGGGAGGCATTAATGTCCAAGCTCGGGGAACGGGAACGCTTTGTCCTTTGTGGTACGGGCGAAGGGTTTCAGCCGTCTGAACTCGCGGAAAAATTAAAGGTGAGCAGAAGCCGCATAACTCAGATCAAGCGCGAAATAGGCGATGTCATAAAGGCATTCATGGGAAAAGACGTCCTTAATGATGCCGCGCAGGAACCCTTGTGGCAGCGGGAACTGCGTTGTCTGCATGAAAATAAGGGTTGGCAACTCTGGGAATTCAAGAACCCGGAAGACATTTATGCATAAGGACTGGTAGATTTCTGCACCGCCAAGTGCTACTCATGCCCCGGATATAGCGTCCGGGGCATGGGGACTTTTTAGCTTATTCGATGCATTCTAAGCTTAACTCATTAAATTACAAAATAAGAACCTCAAATAGCCAGGGAATGTTTGATTTGCTACGTTCGGCTCATATATTTGGAAGGAGTTTTTATTCATGGGAAAGACATGACTCACTCTTTGGAGTCTTATTATAAATCGGCAGGAAAATGAATAGATGAGCTTTACCCCAAAATTCACGATTACCAACTGCATGACGCAGGCTATTACCCGTATTGAGCGTGCAAGAGGCTTCCTTGAGGCCGCGCAACTCTCTGCCGAGTGGGAACGTGAAATGGGTGAAAGAGCCCTGATTTTGGAAGCGCACCACACGACCCATATCGAAGGAACGCGGTTGACGCTGGTCCAGGCGGAACGGCTTTGGAAAGGGGAAGCCGTGCCGGAGGCCAACCCGGATGATGCCAGGGAACTGTTAAATTACCGTATAGCCTTCGAGTTCGTTTCCGAATGTTTGGACAGCGGCGATCCCATCACTGAAGGAATGATACGCGAAATTCATCACAGACTTGTTACCGGAGTGCGCGGCAGTAGCGCCGCCCCGGGAGAATATCGGCGCATTCAGAATTATGTGGTTAATTCAGCGACCAGGCAAGTAATATACACTCCGCCTACAGCAGTTGATGTACCAATTATGATGTCGCAACTGGTCAAATGGCTCAATTCCGATATTGATATTCACCCCGTACTGATAAGCGGAATCGCACAGTTTCAACTGGTGCACATTCATCCGTTTCTTGACGGAAACGGGCGTACCTCCCGGCTCCTCTCCACTCTTTGCCTTTATAAAGCCGGATACGACTTCAAGCGACTTTTTACTATCAGCGAATACTATGACCGGGATCGCCCAAGTTTCTACAAGTCGATTCAGAGTGTGCGTGAAAACGGGATGGATATGACTGGCTGGCTAGACTACTTCGTTACTGGCCTGGAGACTCAGATGATTGAAGTACGTGATCGCGGAGAACAGGTCATTCGTCGTGATATATTGGTCAAGCAGCATGCTTTGAACGAACGCCAGGCAAAAGCGCTAGGTCATCTCATTCAGAATGGACAACTAAGCATTCAGACCTTTGAAGAACTTTGTCCGGCAGTTAACCGCCGCAGTCTGCAAAGAGACTTGAAGACCATGCTGGAGAAAAAATTGATCGCCCCCGAAGGCGCGACCAATCACCTTTTGTACAGACTTATAGTCTGACGCGAAAGCCAAACTTATGACAAACTCGCGACAAAACTCGCGACAGAGTTACGACACCACTTGCGACATAACTAATTGCCTGCCTCAATAAAATGGTCCAAATCGCAAGCACAATATAATATTCTTCCTACTGCCATATATTTTGAGGCCTTTCTTACGCCAGAGCCATCCCACATATGCTCTGACTTCTTTGTCGCCCAACTGTCAAAATCCATCCCAAAGAAAGGAGGCTCCAATGCCAGGAATTATATTAGCGGCTCTGGTACTTGCGATACTGATGGTGTCCGGCGGGATTACGTACTCGATTGTGAATGTCGGCGATAGCTTCGAGACTATCGTCGAGCCGATGACGGAATCCGCTGGCGGGGCTATCTCGTACACGGGTTATGGAGTTGCGATTGCGATAGTCGTTATTGCCATAATATGGATACTCGGTAAAAATAGAAGGAATCCGCGATGTTAAAAAAATGGATAATATCTACTGCGGTTATTCTGATGATGATTACGGTGTATCTTGCCGGATGCGGCGATAACCGGAACTCCGGTAATGCGGTAACCAGGGCATATACCCAAGGCAAGAAGGATGCCGAAAAGGAAATCCTTAGCGCCATCAAGTCCAAAGAGGAGAACCTGAAGACTAAAGTCCGCAACTATCTGAGGGTTCGGATGATACCGCTCTCGATATTCGCGGCGTTCATGGTGCTTATCGGAACACGGCTGCTCGAAGGACTCCGCGACTCCATCAGCAATATGTTCATGCTGACGCCAACCCGTCAGGCAGGGCTTGCGCTTCATGGATATCTTGGAATATGCGCGCTAACACTGCTGTGGATTTTCTTTATGGAAGATGCGCTGTGCCGTGTCCCGTCGCTGATACTCCTTGCCGCGAGCGTTGTCCCATTTGCGATGGAACTCTACCCGGGCTCCGTGATGATATTCCTGAACGACGCCGTTCCGGGCTGACGAAACTCAAAACACTGGGGTTTCTGTTACTGGTGGTAGTCCTGAGTTCTAGGATTGCGACCGGCGGACTCTCTGGAATTATAACTTGATTTATTTTGCACCGCCAAGTGCTGCCCATGCCCCGGACTACGGTTCGGGGCGTGGGTTCCTTTTTAGCCTCCGCGAAATCCGCCTGGGCGGATTTCGTTGAGCTCAAACCCTCATTTCCCACATTCCTCTGTTTTTATCGTCGCCAATGCATAAAATCAAATATGCGGTGCATTCTCGACGAACTACTTCCCAGGAAATGGGAAAAAGCCGACTCGTACTTCAAATAGCTTCCTGTTTCTGAAAAGAATATACCTCAGGTATTTCCTTTTTCAACATGCCTCAGGATTTACACCCGCTGGATTATCGCACCTTTGTATGGCAGGAATCTTTGTAAAGCTTTGCACAATTTGAATATTGCGCACTGTTGATCCAGTAGTAACTGCGGCAGCAAAACTGTCGGGATGCAGATCGATTCCTACAGTTGCATTTGAGACGGCTTGTGTTTGA
>Ga0154591_1118_pt1 | contig 45928 bp, 45 predicted proteins | sample RifGroF2_FD_116020 | JGI IMG/M metagenome (GOLD analysis project Ga0154591, IMG submission 116020) | Lentisphaerae bacterium GWF2_45_14
GTCCTTGACTGGAGTCCTGATGTTTTTCCTGCCGGTAAGACTTTCAACATAAGTATCCGCGAGCCTGTGAGCTGAAGATTCCACCCTGCTGACAGCATTTATCGACAATTCGGCTTCGATATACTTTAATGCTGCCTCCCGTGCTTCGGCAAGCTTAGGAGTGCCGGTGCTTATCCATTTGTCATGCCCGTTGACATTCCTGCGGAAATAATAAAAATCCTTGCTGCCTCTTTTAAAGAGCTTGGGTAGGATTTTCTTTATTTTGCTGTCAGCCATGCTTATTCCTGTAACGCGGTAAAACAACCTGAACTAATTATAAACAAAGCCCTTCGAAATTACAAGCCTGCTTGTAGCAAAATCTGTAGCAAATCGTAAAATAGGTGATGGTCTTATGTGTGTTATTTTGATGTAACTGGTTGGTTTTGAGTTGATTAGAAATGGAGCCAGCTATCGGACTTGAACCGATGACCGGTTGATTACAAATCAACTGCTCTACCACTGAGCTAAGCTGGCATTATATCTCACAGAGTCCATGAATCTAACTTCTTTTCGTGAAAAAACAAATTCAGAAATTAAATTAGTGTTAATAGGTCGGCGAAAATCTTTTTCCGTACTATATTACCAGCAGCCGAAGGCTGGACATAATGTTGCTTCCGCTGCGTCGGAAGCACTAAAATAATATATGGGTTTCACTTTATGATAGAATGGATAAGGATAAGAAATTTCGCGCTCATTGAAGAGGCCGATATGGAATTCGGGAGTGGCTTCAGCGTGATAACCGGCGAGACCGGTGCGGGGAAATCCGTTATTCTCGGGACAATCGGACTGCTCCTCGGGGAACGCGCCGACAAAGGAGTGATTAGAAATGGCACGGACAGGTGTGAGATCAGCGCCGGAATAAAATTGAGCGGGGACGCAAGGGGAAAAATAGCTCCGCTTCTTGAAGAGGCAGGGATTGCCGCGTCCGAAGACGGCAGTATCGCTATAAAGAGAGTCATAACAGCTTCGTCCACGAGGAATTTTATCAATGACAGTCCGGTATCGCTTCAGCTGCTTAAAGACATCGGTGATTTTCTGATAGACGTTCACGGAGCTAACGAGCATCAGTCACTTTTTAAACCTGCCGTACAGCTTGAGCTTATTGACCGTTACGCGCACGATGTTGAAGAGCTTGATGAGTGCCGCAGGATATGTGAAGAGCTGAAAAAATTACGGGTCGAGATAGAGGAATTCGAGTCGGGTATGCCGTCCGCTTCGGAGGCGTCGGGGCTTGAAATGATTGTTTCGGAAATAGAAAAAGTCAATCCGCTTCCGGACGAGGATAAAGAGATTTCCGCACGTCACGCGCTGGCGGCGAATTCCAAGCAGATAGTGGAATTGAGTTCGGGACTGATTGCCGTCCTCAGTGATGGGGAGGGGACGGTGCTTGACCGTCTTTCCGATGTCTACAGGAAATTTAACGAGCTGGAAAAGGCCGATTCTGAAAAGGGAGCGGAGTTCTTGGAAAAATGCGGAAGCGTGATAGGATTGATAAAGGATTTATCGTCGGATATAGAAACTTATGCATCAAATGTGGAGCTTGACGAGAAGGCATTTGCGGAACTTGAAGAGCGGTTGAGCGCGGTCCAGAGGCTCAAGCGTCGTTACGGGCCTTCGCTGGAGCAGGTTTTTGAGGTGCTTGAGAACGCGCGTTTGAAACTCAAAAGTTATCAGGATTCCGAAGAAGAGAGAAAATTTTTTGTAGAGAGAGAAAAGAAGCTTTCCGAGTCGCTTTCAGAGGCGTCGGAGAGACTTTCTAAAAAGCGGAAAAAAGCGGCCGGCTCGTTCGGGTCGGAAGTGAAAGAGGAGTTGAGAAAGCTCGGGTTTCTGAAGTCGGAGTTCAATGTGGGATTTGCGGAGACGGAACCTGGTCCTTCCGGTGCGGACAGGATAGAATACATTTTTTCTGCGAATCCCGGCGAAGGCGAGAGGCCGTTGAGGGAAATCGCCAGCAGCGGTGAAATGTCGAGGGTGATGCTAGCGCTGAAGAGAGTGTTGGCAGAGGCGGATTCGGTTCCGGTACTGGTCTTTGACGAAATTGATGTAAATATAGGCGGCAAGACGGCGGCGGTTGTCGGTGAAGAACTGAAAAAGCTGGCAAAGGGTCGGCAGGTCTTATGCATTTCGCATCTTGCGCAGGTTGCTTCACAGGCGGACAGCCATTATCTTGTAGAGAAGATCGTAAAAAACGACAGAACATCGACTTACATAACTATTCTCGACGAAAAAGGCCGAACTGCCGAGCTTGCAAGAATGCTTGGCGGAACGAAGGCGGCGGAGGCTCACGCAACCGAGCTGAGGGCCGGGAAAAATGAAAAAGCACGGGGGAAAGGGAAATGAGTTCTGGCAAATTGACAAAGGGTGCGCTTCTGATAGTGTCGGGCGCGAGCGGGACAGGGAAAAGCACGCTATGTTCCAAACTGCTCGGGATGAGAAAAAATCTGCGTTTTTCGATATCATGCACCACGCGCGGCCCGCGTTCCGGCGAGATAGACGGGACTCATTATTACTTTCTGAGTGTTGAAGACTTCAAGGGAAAAGTTGCGAACAACGAATTTATAGAATATGCCGAAGTACACGGAAATTTTTACGGGACACTGAAAAGCGAGGTTGCGGACAGGCTGAGCTGCGGAACCGATGTTCTTCTCGATATTGATGTTCAGGGAGCGATGCAAATAAAGGAAAAGGCGAAGACAGATGATTTTCTCAAGGCCAGCATCGAGCTTGTTTTCATAGGTCCGCCGTCATTCGAGGAACTTGAGCGAAGATTGAGAAACAGAAAGACGGACTCCGAGGAGGTTATAAAAAAACGCCTCGAAAATGCGAGAAAAGAGCTTTCATTCTGGCGCGAATATGATTACCTTGTCATAAATGACGAGCTTGAAAAAGCACTCGGCGATATGATAAAGCTGCTTGATTCAATACACATGAGGAGCAGGCACATTGAAAGGACGGCATTCGATGTCTGAAAAAAAGAAAACTATAGTTCTAGGTGTTACGGGTTCGATTGCGGCGTACAAGGCGGCGGAGCTTTGCAGTAAGCTTTCGCAGTCAGGTCACGAGGTGCATGTTATAATGACGGCGTCCGCGGTAAAACTCGTTACAGAACAGACATTTCTGACCCTTTCTCGCAATCAGGTAATCAGCAGTTTGTGGGATATTCCCGACTGGAAGCCGGGGCATATATCGCTTGCTGAGCGGGCGGCGCTGCTCGTGATAGCTCCCTGCACGGCGAATTTTATCGGCAAAATGGCGTCGGGGATTGCGGACGACGCGCTCAGTACGTACGTTCTTGCTCATGCCGGAAAGGTTCTCCTTGCCCCGGCAATGAATCCCAGGATGTGGGCAAACCGGATAGTCGAGGGCAACTGCGCGAAACTTAAAGAAGCCGGAATTGAATTTATCGGCCCGGGCAAGGGAAAAGTGGCCTGCGGCGACAAGGGCGAAGGGCGAATGTCGGAAGTGCCGGAACTCCTCTGCCGAATAAAAGAACTTCTTCAGTAACAGGGTATATAAAAATGACAAAGTGTATCGGAATACTTACAGCGGGCGGCGACTGCCCCGGCCTTAACGCGGCGATACGAGGCATAGGCAAGGCCGCGCAATATAGTCACGATATGAGTGTGATTGGTTTCTACGACGGGTTCAGAGGCCTGATGGAGAACAGGAGCATGCGGCTTATGGCTTCAGACCTTTCAAACATTCTCACGCTCGGCGGAACAATGCTCGGGACGAGCCGCGATAAGCCGCACAAAATGGTTGTTGGCAAAAAAGAGCTTGACATGACGGACGTTATGATTGAGACATGCCAGAAGCAGCATATAGATGTCCTTGTCTGTATCGGTGGCGGCGGTACTCAGAAGAACGCACTCCGGCTTATGGAAAAAGGGCTTAAAGTCATAACGCTTCCCAAAACAATAGACAACGACGTTGCGATGACCGATGTTACTTTCGGATTCGACACGGCGCTCGGGGTAGCGACTGATGCTATTGACAGGCTTCACAGCACGGCATCGAGTCACCACCGTGTAATGGTCATCGAAATAATGGGGCACCGCACGGGATGGCTTACGTTGGGGGCGGGGCTCGCCGGTGGGGCGGACGTTATTCTCATTCCCGAAATACCTTACGATATAGAAAAGGTCGCGGAAGCAATATGCCGCAGGAGGCGAGATGGAAAACACTTCAGCATAGTAGCCGCCGCGGAAGGAGCAGTTTCCAAAGAAGAATCGAAAATTATAAAAGACCTCGTGAGCCGCAAGGACATGGCCAAAAACAGAAAAGACAAGCTCGCCGCAGAGACATCACTGGAAGAATTCAACACAAGAAGGGTTGACAGTACCCTCCGAATAGCCAGGCAGCTTGAAGAACTTACGAAGCTTGAATCACGGGTAACCATCCTGGGTTACCTCCAGCGCGGCGGGACGCCGTCCGCAGCTGACAGGCTCCTCGCGACACGCCTCGGCACCGCCTGTTCGGATATGATTGCCGCAGGAAAGCATGGCGTAATGGTCGCTGCCCGCGGCGAAGGTACCGTCGCCGTGCCGCTTCAGGAGGTTGTCAGCAAGAGAAAAAGTGTTCCTTTCGATCACCCCTGGGTTAAAAGCGCCCGCAGTCTCAAAATTACACTGGGTGACTGACTCTGATCTTTCCCCGTCCGGTCGGAATAGACGTCCATGGTTATTCTGCGAGGCGGATGTTATGGTGCATTCTTGTAAAAAGGTCTGAAAATGTTATTTTAGACTTACGAATTTATCATGAGGTACTGATGAAATCATGGATTGCCGGAGCATTGTTATTTATTGTCTTTCCGGGACTGAATTTTCTCTGGTCGCAGGAGTCTGAGGCGTTGTTCACCGGGGACCTTGACGCTATAAAGAAGCGCGGAGAGCTCCGTATTCTGGTAACGGCAACTCCTGAGCTTGACGAAATGACGAGAAGAATTTCTCCGCGCGAATATGACAGAATATTTCTTTCCGATATCGCGGAAAACATGAATGTGGTTCTAAAATACGTTTATGTGGAAAAATTTTCAGACCTTATTCCCGCCCTGCGGGATGGGCGCGGCGATATTATAGCCGACAATATCAGTATCACCGGAGCACGGAAAAAACTGGTGGACTATACAATGCCTATTTCTTCGACGCAGGACCAGATCGTAGCGGCAAAAAGCAACCGGAAAGTCAAATCGGAGAATGATCTTGCGAATAAAAATATTTATGTCGAAGCCGACACAACATATGTTGGCAGTTTCAACTGGCTGAAGAATAAGATCCCGTCCCTCCGGATGACTTCGGAGAAATCCTGCGATACTGAGTCTCTTCTCTATAAAGTCTCCTCCGGTGAAGTCGAGCTCGCCATTGCGGACACAAATTATACTCTCGGATATCTCAGCTTCAGGGACGATATAAAAATCGTATATACCTTTCCACATAAAATTTTTACCGGTTGGGCGGTCCGTAAAAATTGTCCGGCCCTTCTGAAAACCCTCAATGACTACCTTTCTGTCTACCTCCCTAAATATAAAGACCATATATTAAAGGGAGATTTGCCGGAATTGAAGAAAAGAAAATTTATCAGGGTACTTACCAGGAATAATCCATCATGCTATTATATACAGAGGGGGCAATTTGCCGGATTTGAATACGAACTGGCCCGTAAATTTGCCGAAGAACAAAAGCTTTACCTTATTATGATAGTTCCCCCGAAATGGGATGACATGATTCCCTGGCTGATTGAAGGAAAGGGAGATATCGCGGCAGCGCTGATCTCGAAAAATACAGAGCGGCTTAATATGAAGGAAATTTCTTTCTGCGCGCCGTATTGTGAAAATAATGACAGGATAGTCGGAAGGATTTCCGACCGCCCTTTCAAATCCAGCGCGTCTCTAAAAGGTCGTACCGTATGGGTGAGAAGGGACAGCTCGTACTGGGAGCCCCTTTCAGAACTGAAGGCGTCCGGGATTAATTTTACGTTAAAAGCAGCGCCCGAAACGCTCGAGACATTTGAAATTATAGATAAGGTAGCCAAGGGCGAATACGATCTTACCGTATCGAATGAGCACATTTTTAAGCTGGAATTAATGCGCCGTGATGATGTAAAAGAGCTTTTCCGTTTTGAAAAGACAGAGCGTCATCACTGGCTCGTGCGTAGTGAGGATGTGCTGTTGAAAAAGGCGGTGGACCAGTTTTTTAAGCGTGAATACCGGCAGACTTTCTTCAATGTGGTATATAACCGTTATTTCAAATATTCCAAACAGGCCGCGGCCCACTCGGAGTCCTATAAAGGATCCGATATACGCGTATGCAGTTATGATCCGATAATTAAAGAATATTCATCGAAGTATGATTTTAACTGGCTTTTAGTGTGTGCGCAGATATGCCAGGAAAGCGGTTTTGATCACACGAAGGAGTCATACGTGGGCGCAATAGGGCTTATGCAGGTGATGCCTGCGACCGGCAGAGAGATGGGTTTCAAGGATATAAAAAACCCGACGAATAATGTTCATGCCGGAGTCAAATACCTTCACAAGATGAGAACGCGTTTTCCCGAAAATCTGCCTGACTCGGAAAGGGAATTCTTTTCGCTTGCATCTTACAATGTCGGACTGGGGCATGTTATCGACGCCCGCAGGCTGGCGAGAGAAATGAACCTTGACCCTAATAGATGGTTCAACAATGTAGAGACGGCGATTCAGCTCCTGTCGCGGCCCCAATATGCCTCAAGGGCAAAGTATGGATATTGCAGGGGGGGTGAGCCCGTTCTCTATGTCAGAAAGATAATTCAGCGCTACAGAGCATATAAGCAAGACGAAGCCAATAAATGCCCCGGCCCCATTGAGAGAATAAAATTGAAACCGACGAACTGAGCGGGCATCCGAATGTACCCGGCGCGCGATATCTGAGCCGCCGGACCTCTTACCGCAGGACGGGAATAGTTTCCGATTTTTTTTGATTCTCTATTGACAGCATTGCATAAAGCGTAATATAATATAAGCATATTCTAAAATATAGAATTTAGATAAGTATCATTCACATATATAGATTGGTAGAGTATAAAGATGAACAACACTCTTAAAAATGGTTTCAAGGTTCTTGAGTTCCTGGCGGAAAAGGCTGAGGCGTATTCCGTCAAGGAACTGGCGCAGGTTTTCAAATTGCCGAATAGCCATATCTGCAGGCTGTTGAAGACATTGAAGGATACGGGGTATATAGCGCAGGACAGCTCGCGGAAATACGTGATAAGCCTGAAGATACTGAACTTGTCGCACGCGTGTCTTAGTCGTCTTGAGATCAGGAACAGGCTTCGTCCATTTGTAAAGAAGCTTTCAGAGGAGCTGAAACTCCCGGTATATCTTTCCATTCCTCTGAATTGGCATCCTATAGTGGTGGACGTGGCGCAGCCGGAAGGCAAAGTGATTGACCCCGTAATCAGCATAGGCTCAATGAACCCCATACATGTAAGTGCGACGGGCAAGATATGTGCCGCCTTTCACCCTCAGGAGACGCTTGACGAATTTCTTGCTACCGTTTCGTTCAGTAAAATTACGGAGAAGACAATAGGCGACCCGAAGAGTTTTAAAGTCGAACTCGCTAAAATCAGGAAGGAAAAATTTGCCATTACAAATATGGAACGCTCGGATAATATTTCGGCGATAGCCTCCCCTGTCTTCAACTGCGAGGGAGAGCTTGCTGCCGTAATCGGAGTTTCATTCAGTCCGCCGGACATGAAAGAAAGCGACTTGCGGAAATTAAGGGAAAAGACTTATGAAGCAGCCGAGAATTCGTCTTACGCTCTCGGTTACGCATTATATAAAGCAGTTTAAACTTAAAATGGATAAGGAAAAGAAAATGAACTCAACTCAGGTAAAGGAAAAAGTGCGTGAAGCAGGGGCTGATCTTGTGGGCATAGCCTCTTTGGATAGATTCAAGGACCTGCCTGCCGAATCTAATCCGCTTTCGGTTTTTCCCCAGTGCAAGTCTGTTATTGTGGTGGGGCGGCGCATACTGCGCGGCGCGTTCAGAGGTGTTGAGGAGGGCACTAATTTCGGTTCGACCTATGGATGCTTTGGCCATTCCTATCTTGAGAATCAGTTTCTTTCAAAAACAATCTATGATGTAACGTGTTATCTTGAGAAAGAAGGCATTGAGGCCGTGCCTTTGCTTGGTTACAGGATAAAGGGTGAAGACAAGGTGCTTGCTGATGGAAAGCCTGCCGCCAATGTTATCCTGGATTACAAAATTCTCGCTCAGGCTGCCGGACTTGGAGAAATAGGCAAAGGCGGCTTTTTCCTGACCCCCGAATTTGGACACCGCCAGAGGTTCGGGATGATTCTTGTCGATGAGGCTTTTGATGCGGATGAATTAAAGAAAGTTTCCCTTTGTGAAAACTGCGACGCCTGCGCGAAAGGTTGTCCATTGAAATCCATCCATGCGGAAAAGACTATTTCAGCCGGACTTAAGGGACATGAAACGGATATCTTTACCATAGATGAAAAGATATGTAAGGTTTGCAAAAATGGAGCGTTCTCCCAGCCGGTAGCTTCAGACGGCGTTGACCGTTATGCGGCGGCCTGCGGACGTGCCTGCATGACAGCGCTTGAAAATAAGGTATCCAACAGGTTCGAAAATAAATTCCGCAAGCGCAGCGTATGGTCCGTGGACATTAACGGTTCGGCCGCGGAACTGTCCTTTGTCGGGGGACAAGCCCCGGTCAAAAATTAACAGTAAAAAATATTATTAGATGGAGAAAATAGAAATGAACGCAATAGAAATTAAAAAGAAAGCCGCGGAATTCGGAGCAGATCTTGTCGGGATTTCCCCGATTTCCAGGCTTGCTCATCTGCCGAAGGAATCCAATCCGGCATCGATTTTTCCGCAGGCGGAATCACTGATTGTCATAGCGAAGAGAGTTCCGCACGGTGCGTTGCGCGGCATTGAGGAAGGTACCGAGCTGCAGAGCTCCTTTAACCACTTCGGGCTTTATTATCTTGAAGATCAGTACTTGGCGAAAACGACTTATGACCTGACAATATGGTTTGAGTCGCAGGGCTTCGAAGCTGTTCCGATGTTCGCGTATGATTACAGTGGGCAGGCGCAGGCTGTTCCTGTCGCTCCCGGCAAACCGGCGCCCAATGTTTATGTCGATTACCAGCTTGCGGCACAGGCCGCGGGACTTGGTGAAATTGGACGCAACGGCCTTTTTCTGACACCTGAATTCGGGACATTGCAGCGTTTCGCCATGCTTCTGACGGATGAAAAGATTGACGCTGATGATACTTTTAAGCCTTCTCTCTGTAAGAACTGCAATGCCTGCGCCGAGGCGTGCCCTCTAAATGCGATTGATACGAACAATCTCAACGGCAAGGGGATTCCAGGAAGTGAGTGTGATGTTGCCGCAATCAATAAATCGTTATGCGCGAAATGTAAAAACGGTGCCGTTCAGTGTGATGAAGGCCGTTTCTATAAGACTGAGCGTGTCGGCGCTGCCTGTGGTCGCGCCTGTCTTGCCGCGCTTGAGGAAAAAGGGCTCATTAAAACTAAATTCAGGCATCAGTTCAGGACGGCTCCGGCATGGGGCCGTGATTATCTAGGCGAAACAATCAATAATTAATATACGAGGTGTGTACCATGAGTGATAAAATCACAGCGAGGATGATTAAGGATTTTGCGAAGAAAATAGGCGCCGGAGGCGGAGGCGTTGAAATCGTAGGCATAGCCAATATCGAACGCTTTGCCGAAGCCCCCGAACGTATGCATCCTAAAAATATTTTCCCAGACTGTAAATCCGTTATATCAATAGTTCAGCCGATACCGCGCAGCACTTACCGTGGAATAACGGAAGGCACGTACTGGAACAATTACACATATTATTCATATAACCGGCTGAACACTCTCTTCCGCCCGATGGTGACACATGAAATAGCACGAATGATAGAAGATCACGGCTATGAGGCGGTTCCGGTTTATCCCGGAGTTCCCGAAGCGTATCCTAATAATCCAAGTCCTGTCGCTCCCGGACGTCCAGTGCCCGATGTTAACGTCAATGTCCGTATAGCCGGTGTTGCCTGCGGTCTTGGCGAAATCGGCTGGTCAAAAGTTTTTATACACCCCGTGTTCGGTCCTCGTGTCCGTCTCGGCACGATATTGACGGACGCCGTACTGGAACCGGATCCGCTCATAAAGCCGGGTACTCTCTGCAAGCGTTGCATGAAATGTGTCAAAGACTGCCCCGGAAACGCTATTCCGAAGAAAGACGAAAAACCGAGCATTAAAATCCGCATAGAAGGCCAGGAGTACGAGTGGGGTGATGTTCACATGGGGCGTTGTACCGCGACGCATCACGGGATAAATTACAAGGCGTCGCCCTTCCTGAAACGTTTCTTTCCCGGCTTCAATCTGGACATTACTAAAACAACCATGTCGGAAGAAATGGCCTATAAGACGGCTTATACTCTCGCACTTGGCAAATGGTCCAGGCCTAACCCTGAATTTCCAGGCTCTGATGTTAATTCGTATTATCGTCAGATACTGACTCACACTGGATATTTCGCCATATGCGGTGCCAAAGGCTGCATACGTTCCTGCATGGAATTTCAGGAAAAGACGAAAAACATTGATTTGCATTCCTTCAAAACCCCTGTGTTCCCGAGTCCGAAATGGGAAATGCCGTCGCCTGAAACCGATGAAACCGGCGGTATAGTTGAAAAGAAAATGCTTACCGAGCTTTTTCAGGACCCGGACACAGACGCAGGACAATGGAAATAAAAAAGTCTTCTGGTCAAAAAACAGATGGCGGTCGCTGAGCTATACAAGCGGATGTTCGAATCCGAAACAATTCATGCAGGTATATTTATAACGCCTGTGAGTTTTGTCTACTGTTTAGCTGACGTTGTCGCGGGTGCCTTCTGTTGAGGGACAGGTGTTTCCTTTATGCAGTCACGGATAAAGTATTTAAGTTCTTTTTTGTAAATGGATTCGCAGGTGAAATAGCATTCGTTGTGCGAGCCTGAGAGCTTAACGAATTTCTTGGGGCTGTTGGCGGATTTGAATACTTGCTCGCCATGTCTGAAATTTATAATTTCGTCGTCTATGCTTTGAATGACCATGACCGGCGAATTGATTTTTTTCATATATTCGGCGGTATCGTATTTAATTTTTGAAAAGGGACGAATCAGAGGAATGAACGGATAAAGGTCTTTTGCTATTTCCGGGATTGAGATGAACGCGGATTCTATTATCACGCCGGCGGGCGCTTTTTCCGCCGCGAGTTCCGCGGCGATAGCTCCGCCCATTGATCGACCAACAATTATTATTTTGTCAGGCGGGATTTCCCTTTTGCGGACGAGGTAGTTCCATGCGGCCCTGGCATCCTGATAGGTGCCTTTTTCAGAAGGGGAGCCTTCGCTTTTTCCGTAACCGCGGTAGTCGAAGATCATCACATCCATTTCGAGTTCGTAAAATACTTTTATGGTCGCTATGCGGTCCGAAAGGTTTCCGGCGTTGCCGTGGCAGAAGAGAATGACGCCTTTCGGGTTTTCAGCCGGGACAAACCAGGCATGGAGCAAAGTGCCGTCCTCGGTGGTGAGTTCGACATCTTCATATTTGAGTCCTGCGCTGCCGGGATTGTCGGTCAATCCCCTGTCAGGGACGTAGATGAATTTTTCCTGAAAAAGATAAACAAAGACGCCGACAGAGACGATGGCTGTCAGTCCCATTATTATCAAAGACCATAACAGTTTTACAAATCTCTTCAGAAACTGTTTGAAATATCGCTTGATATGCATAAAAAGGGCCTTTCTTATTTTTTCCAGAAATGGGGTAGAAATATAACGAGAGCCGTATAAATCTCAAGCCTGCCTAGAATCATATCGGCGCAAAGTACCATTTTCGCAGGCCAGTTCATCCAGGCGAATGTGCATGCCGGGCCGACTTTGGAAAGGCCGGGGCCTACGCCGCCCAGACATGCCACAGGTCCGGTCGTCGCTGTTATTATGTCGGTATTGGTTAATATTGCTATAAGAAAACTCGATATCAGAAAGACCATTATGTAAATGAAAAAGAATGAAAGGACTTTGTGTACTATTGAATTATCAAGCCTCTCGTGATTGAACCTTATATTGGTAACGGATTTCGGAAAAAGGCAGCGGCTGACTTGGGAAATCCCGTATTTGAACGTGACAAGCATCCTGGAATTCTTTATCCCCCCGCTCGTCGAGCCGCCGCAGCCGCCGATAAACATCAGAGAAACAAGAAACAGTCTTGGAAATGTCGGCCAGAGGTCAAAGTCAGCAGTAGCAAATCCGGTGGTCGAGAAAAGAGAAACAACCTGAAATGAAGAATAGCGCAGGCTGTTCAGGAAGGTGCCTTCAACTTTCTTCCCGGCGCTTGTAATGATTTCAGAACCCATTATGGAATATGCGACGGCAAAAATGGCGAAAACAGTCATGAAGAAATAACAGCGCAGTTCTTCATCCCTGAAATATCCGAGAGCTTTTCCCTGCAACGCCCGGAAGTGAAGAATGAAGTTGCACCCGGAAAGGAACATGAAAATGGTGATAACAACATCGAAATATGCATTGTCATAACCGCCTATGCTCGCCTGAAGATTACAGAAACCGCCGGTTGCTACGGTTCCGAAGGAGTTGCAGAGCGAATCGAAAAGCGGCATTCCGCCGAGCATGAGAAAAAAAACCTCGGCGATGGTGAGGAGCAAGTAAACGCCCCAGAGTATTTTCGCGGTACTGGCAATCCTGGGAGCGAGCTGGTCTTTCGAAATTCCCGAAGCCTCGGCATTGAAAAGCTGCTGGCCTCCGACCTTGAGAAACGGAAGTATCGCAAGAGAAAGGACGACTATCCCCATACCTCCGAGCCAGTGAGTCACGCTTCGCCAGAAAATAAGGCCGCGCGGGAGGTCGTCGAGACCTTTTCCCAGCGTGGAACCGTCAAAAAGGACGAGTGTATTGTCTATCACGCTCGAACCTGTCGTGGTAAAGCCTGATACGGTTTCAAAGAAGGCATCGTGAAAAGTGAAGCCTGATACAAAAATAAAAGGGATACACCCGGCAAGGCTTGCCGCAATCCAGCCTAGAGCGACAATGCCGAACCCTTCACGGGTCTGATACTTATAGGACATTGCACTTTTCGGCCGCCATATGACATAACCTAAAATACCGATGATGGCGGGAATGACCCCGGACCCGGCGAGCTGTGCCATGTCAGTCGGAGAATCATTCATAAACCATGAAACTGGCAGACAGCCGAGGATACATATTCCTATAAGCGTCACCAGCAGTGAAATTACGTATAATACCGCGCGGACATTCATAGCCCGAAAATACTCCTTCTACAGAAAAGCGGCTCTATCTTGCTTATTTTGTCGCGCTCGGTTATGGTCACTACCACATCCTCCGACTGGAGGATAAGTCCACCCGACGCTGAAAGTACCTCGCCTTTTCTGAAGACCATCGCCAAGACCGCGGAAAGCGGGAATTTTATCTCGGAAATTCTTTTTCCGCAGACATGCGATTCGGGGTGTACGGTAAACTCAAGGATAAACGCGTTGGCGCGGCTCAGAATAGCATCGACTCTCATTGATTCGGAAACGAGGTTGAGCACCCTGAGTACGGTATTGACGGCTATTATGCTCTTGCTGAATCCGCAGTCGATTATGCTTATCGCCGGGATTATTCCCGCGTATTCGGCTTTGCTGGTGGTTACTATTACCTTTTTGGCGCCTACCTCCTTGGCCATAATGCCGCAGAGTATGTTATCTTCGTCATCATCCATTACGCTGATAAATGCGTCAATAGTGTCGGCTCCAGACTCTGCAAGTGTGTCTTTGTCGGTGGGGTCTCCATTTATCACCATCACCCCGGCTTTTATTTCGTCGAGGAAGTCGGCGGCTTTCTTGGGGTCCTTCTCTATAACCCTGACTTCATATTTCATTTTATAAAGTTCCTTGGCAAGGGTCGCGCCTATTCTGGAGGCGCCTGCGATGAGTACCTTCCTTATCCGGCAGTTATCGGTTGAATTCCAGTCGACGACGTCCTGCACTTTGTCCTTATTTCCCGCGGCGTATATTCTGTCGCCAGGGACGATTATGGTATCGCCGTTCGGGATGATGTGCTTTCTGTCGCGGAGTATTGCCGCAAAGCGGATGTGGCTTAATATTTCGATATTTGAGAGGTCTCTTATCCTAGCGCCTGCGATTGGAGATGAGGGTACGACCTCGAAAGCCGTCATGATTGCGTTGGGGTTTGTAAAGAGGATTCTTTCGGTCACTATTTTATTATCGAGTACGTTCAGTATCTTGCGGACAGCCTCATGTAGGGGTATTATGATATTTTTGATTTTGAGAGTTTCGGGCAGGAAATTTTCTTTTTCAGAGAAAAAGTCCTTTGAATCAAGGCGGCATATTGTATTTTTGACGCCAAGATGAGAGGCTATCTGGCATGATACTACGTTGGTTGACTCGTTTCCGCTGACGGCAATGAGGATGTCCGAACTCTTCGCGCCTGCCTTGATAAGGCAGTCAATGTTGGAGCCGTTTCCTTCGATGGTCATTACATCCAGGTGCTCTTTTATATGCTCGAGCAATTCGCCGGACTTGTCTATCACGACAACATCGTGTTTATCGTGACTCAGTACATAAGCCAGATGTTTGCCTATCTCTCCGGCTCCGACTATTATGATTTTCATGGCTTGCTCCGGAATTCTTGGCGCTGATTATCTGGGAGGAAAGTCAAATTCATACTCAAAAAGGCCTGCAATTTTGGTGCAGGCTTTTTCCTCGTCCGGGCCCAGAGTTCTGATAGTTACGGTATCTCCGTACTGAAGTCCGAGAGAAAGAAGCTCAAGAATGCTCTGAAGCCCGCAGTTCCCCTTTTCGGAAATAACCTCGAATTTGTGTCCGGGAAATTCCTCGACAGTCGTAAGTATGACACTTGAAGGACGGCAGTGGATGCCGGCCTTGTTCTTGATCTTAACTTTTTTTTCTATCATAAAAAGAGCACGAATAATTATAAAGATTAAATAGATAATCGGAAAAGATAACATATTTTAACAGTTAATCAAATTTTCAGTTGGTCAAAGTATGCATTTAAGAAAAACATTTTGGGTACCGGTACTGTTCCTGGGCGTCGGAATGGCGTTGAGGCTTATCTATCTCAGGGAATATTCATCGTCCCCGCTTTTTTATATGCCGATGGGTCCGGACATACAGGAGTACGACGAGTGGGCCAGGAAGATATTCGCAGGTTCCATATTCTGGAAAGATATTCAGATACACAGCCCCTTTTATCCTTTTTTCCTCGCAGGCCTTTTTCGCTTTTTCAGCATCGACTACTTTAGTGTAAGGATGGCACAGCTCATTATAGGCGTCCTGGCTGCGCTTCCTCTTTATATTTATCTTTCGGAAAAAAGAGATGGAAGCACTCTTAAAAATATGGTTCCCGGTATCTTTCTCTTTCTCTTTTGCGTATATCCCCCGCTTATTTTTTATCAGGGGGAAATCCTAAGCGAGGCACTCCTTCTTCCCCTGATATGCCTCGGCATATATTTTATTTACAGGGCTGAAGAAATGGGAAAAGATGGTGTCAGGAAAATCCTGTTTTATTCTTTTTCGGGGCTCTGCTGCGGACTCGCCGTAATAACTCACCCCGCATCAATATTCTTTCTAGTCGCGGAAGCCGCATACCTTGCATTCCACGGATCTTCGCTGCCGAAAATAGGCCGCGGAATCAAAAAAAACATAAGGACGCTTCTTTTTTTCACCTCAGCCGCCTTGCTTCCTATTCTGCCTGTGTCGCTTTACAATTCACTCCTGAGCGGGAGAGTCTCCTTTGTACAGGCAAATGGCGGCTTTAACTTCTACCTGGGGAATAATTCTGACGCGACGGGATGCTGCTACCTCAGGCCAGGCCCGGAATGGGATGCCGTACATCGTAAAGCCGAAGAGGTTTCAAAGCGCGAGGAAATCTCGAAGGATGCCTATTTTCTGCGGGAATCCTTCTCGTTTATCAGAGAGCATCCACTTCAGGCGGCAATGAACTTCATCCGAAAGGGCGTACTTGTCTGGAATTACAGGGAACTCTGTGCAGGGGCCGACATGGATACGTTGCGGTATTCAACAGGCTTCCAGCGGATTGGCCGGTTTTCGTTTGCCCTGCTCGGAATTGCCGGACTCGCAGGCTTTCTTATAGCGATATCCCGCAAGGAGAGCGCCTTCGAATACAGGCATTTCATCATTCTTGCGGCATCATTCTGGTTTGTGCAGACTATTTTTGTTACAAGCGGCCGCTACCGTGCGCCGATGCTTCCTGCGATCTTTGTGCTTGCTTCTTTTTTCATTTCATACGTAATCAGCGGGAAAAAGTCCTTTACAAATGTCATTAGAATATTTATTCCCGTCTCACTTGCCGCGCTGGTTGTTCTTTTCCCCTCAAGTCCTTTTGCCAACTCAAAAAAGGAAAACGCTGAGGCAATGAATATCCTCGCCGAGGCCTCCATGAAAAGAGGCGACTATGACAGTGCTGAAAAATATATCTTTGAATCGCTGCCTTTTTACTACAACTGGTCACGAACGTTCAACATGCTTGGCAACTGCTACTACGTGCGTAAGCGCTATGAAGAATCGCTTGTGATGTATAACCACGCCCTGAAACTCGACCCCGAGGATTATAACGCATTCATGAACATCGGCATTATGTATTCAGAGCTGGGCGACTATAAAAGCGCCATGTCATCATTCAAAACGGCATTCGACAGGGAAGAAAAGTCCCCCGAGCTTTTCTATAATTATGCGGTAATGCTGATGAGAATGGGGCGCAGGGACGATGCCCTTAAATCATTTGTGATGGCCCTGAAACTCAATCCCGCACAGAGAATGGCCCTGAACAATATTGGAATAATCAATTTTTCTAACGGGAATCCCGCCAAAGCCGCGGAATATTTCCAAAAAAGCCTCTCGCTCGACCCTTCAAACGCATCGCTCATGGTGAACCTTGCGCTCGCGCTCTATTCCTCAGGAAAGAAAAATGAGGCCGATAAGTGGAGGGAAAAAGCTGTCAGACTTGATCCCGAAAATCCGAACGTCAAAAAACTGCAAGGCACTTGTTCCGCGCGATAAAGGCCTTGTTCAGGCGAATCGCGGGTCAGGGCTTGGAGTCTTCATCGAGATTGCACAACTCGGTGATCATTTCCTGGAGAGCGGGAAGCAGAAATGGTTTATAGAGGACTTTTACCTTGTATTTTAAACCCATCTGCCCAATCTTGTCGTGATAACCGCTGCAGACGATTACCGGGACTTCCGGGTTTATCTTCCTGATTTCTTCGTAAACTTTGTTCCCTTCAATATCCGGAAGCACCATGTCAAGAATAATTATATCAATATCACTGTGGGCTTTGACTATCTCAATCCCATCTTTACCTGTCATGCTGCCGATAAAGGCAGCACCGTAGTGGGATATCCATCTTTTATGGAAATTAAACACGTCTTCCGTATCCTCAATTACGAGAATTTTTAGATTTTTAAAATCTTTCATTGAGAATCCAAGCCCCCTTGTTGGTCTTTGTTAGTAAAGAATATATTTATCCTTGCCATAATCATCAAGCGGCCTCTGTGATTTTTTTTATTGAATTCCAAGTTTCTAGGCGGAACACAGATTTTTAATTATTTTTTAATAAAGATTATCAAATTTCTTGACACTTTTTGCTCCCATGATATCTTTAATTCCGTTTGCCTTTAACAGAAAAGGGGGAAATGAAGATGTTTAAGACAAGAAATGAGAGAACGACGAACTTGTTAAAAACACTGTCAGCGATGGTATTTCTGGCGGTAATTTTCTTCGGCATAGCCGCCGAAGGAACAGATAAATTTGACATTATGATTGGGAAAAGTTCCGAGAGCAACGACATAGACCCTATGCTAGTGAAAGCTGTTATAAGCAAGGAAAGTAATTTTAATCCTGACGCTCGCGGCAAATCCGGCGAGATTGGACTTATGCAGGTCAGAATCTGCGCGGCGGCCGACTGGGCAAAGGCACTTGATAAGAATGTCCCGTCAGAAGAAGAGCTTTCCATTCCTGAAATCAATATAGAAATAGGTTCGTGGTATCTCGCACGCGCCATCAAATCATGGAGCGATTACAAACACTCCGTGGTCCTCGCGCTTTGCGAATACAATGCCGGGCGCAGGCGTGCCCTGGAATGGATGCCATGCCGTAAAAGCGGACAGGTCTCGATAACCATCGAATCGACTAGGGCCTATGTGCGCGACGTTATATCGCGCTATAGCGAATTCGCAAGTGAGGGTACCGCTCTGGTTTACTCCCGCTGATTATAGCGGAGGGCTTAGCCCTGCTCGGCGATGAATCTGGCCTTTTTGGCTGACTCGCTTATTTTTGTCCAGTCTTTGGCACGTATTGTCGCTTCATCGACAATCCATTCAGCGCCAACGGCGACAACCTGAGGGATTTTCAGATAAGCGGTTATTTTGTCTTCAGGGATACTTCCCTTTGCGTAGATTTCGAGAGGAAGGTGTTCGAACGGTTCGATTATCGCCTTCAACATTTCTATACCGCCGGACTGTTCCGCCGGGAAAAATTGGAAGTCTATCGAACCATTTAAGATAATCATTTCAATGTCAGTGGGAGTGCAGACTCCGGGAGCATAAATGATATTGCGTCTGGACGCTTCCCTGATGGTATCGGGATTTACGCCGGGCGACATCGCGAATTTGGCCTTGGCGTCGACTACTCTCAGGAGCTGGTCTTTGCTGAGGATTCCACCAGCGCCTATCCAGAAGTCGGGAAATTTTTCGGAAATGGCCCTTATCGCCTTGCTGTCCGAATACCTTCTGAAGGAAAGTTCCATGACGGGCAGTCCGCCCGCGGAAAGGGCTTCGGCTATATGAAGCGCGTCCTCTACGTCAAGGTCCTTAACTTTGACCAGAGGAACTACCTTGAATTTGCATAAGGCGGAAAACATATCTATTGTACCTTTCCTTGTTTTTTAACAGCGTTGCAATATACAGGAGAATTAATATAATGAAAGTATTAGTAGTAGGAAACGGCGGAAGAGAGCACGCCATATGTTGGAAACTTAAACAAAGCCCGCTTGTTGAAAAAGTTTACTGCGCGCCCGGCAACGCCGGAATATCAGCAGTCGCGGAACTTGTGAATATTCAGGTTTCCGACCTGGGGGCCCTCGCCGATTTCGCCGAAAAAAATAAGATAGAACTCACTGTAGCCGGGCCGGAAGCCCCTCTTTGCGATGGAATTGTGGATGTCTTCAGGAAAAGAAACCTGAGAATATTCGGGCCCGCCAAAGCAGCCGCGGAGCTTGAAGGAAGCAAGGAGTTCGCAAAATCTTTTATGCAAAAATATTCCATTCCGACCGCGGACGCGGAGTCCTTTACCGAGCAAAATCCCGCTCTTGACTATATAAGGAGGCAGTTTGGCTCAGGCGCAAAAGGAATAGTAGTCAAGGCCGATGGACTCGCCGCGGGAAAAGGCGTTACTGTCGCGCTCAAAGAAGAAGAAGCTCTTCAGGCCGTGAGAGAATGCTTCAGCGGCGCCTTCGGCAGTGCCGGAGCAAAAGTTCTTATCGAAGAATGCCTCTTCGGAGAAGAAGCTTCGATACTCGCCCTGACCGATGGGGAAACAATCATTCCTCTGGCATCGTCTCAGGATCATAAACGCCTGATGGACAATGACGAAGGCCCCAATACTGGCGGCATGGGCGCCTACTCGCCGGCCCCTGTCGTTACGGAATCGCTGATGGCGGAAATTAAAAGGTCGGTACTCGATAACTTCCTGCGCGGCATAAAAGAGGAAAAACTTTGCTTCAGAGGCGTGATATACGCCGGAATCATGGTCACGGAAAAAGGACCGAAAGTCCTTGAGTTCAACGTCCGCTTCGGCGACCCCGAAACTCAGGCCGTTCTCATGAGACTCAAAAGCGACCTTGCCGACGTTATGGTCAAAACCTCAGACGCCATGCTCGATAAAGTCAATCTTGAGTGGTACGACGACCCAGCTATCTGCGTTGTAATGGCGTCCGGCGGCTACCCCGCAAATTATGAAAAAGGCTTTGAGATAAAAGGGCTTGCCGATGCCGAATCCACCGGCGCCGTCGTCTTCCACGCCGGTACCTCTCTTAAAGATGGTAAAATTGTCAATACCGGAGGCCGTGTCCTAGGTGTTACCGCGAAAGGCAAGGATATCTCCGAAGCCATAAAAAATGCCTACCGCGCCGTAGAAAAAATCTCTTGGAAAAAAACCTTCTATCGCAAAGACATTGCCTTCCGGGCCTTCGAAAGATTGAAATAACAACCAGGGTGGAGGACGGAAAACCTTTTGGGGAAGCGGGCAGCTTCGGGATACCCAGGCCGCTTTGCCGTTATCACCTTTGAATGTTGAGGGTATTTGAAAAGGGGAACTTGCAAAATAAGCATTGCATGAGTACGTTAAGGGCTGTTTTGTTTTATGAATATATCGAACTTGGCAATAAAAAAAGGAGAAGGCAGAAATGTCAACAATTTATGATGTTCATGCTCGCGAGATCTTGGATTCACGTGGAAATCCGACACTCGAAGTTGAAGTTACCCTCGATTCCGGCGTAATCGGCACGGCAGCCGTACCGTCCGGCGCGTCAACTGGCGAAAACGAAGCGCTGGAGCTCAGAGACGGCGACAAGAAAAGGTATCTCGGTAAAGGCGTTCTCAAGGCTGTTGAAAATGTCAATGAAAAAATATTTCCTGAAATCGAAGGCATGGATATCCTCGATCAGATCGGCATTGACGATGCGATGATAAAGCTTGATGGCACAAAGACAAAGAAAAACCTCGGAGCCAACGCGATATTGGGCGTATCTCTCGCAGTGGCACACGCCGCAGCCAGATACCTCGATATTCCCCTTTTCCGCTACCTCGGCGGCGTAAACGCAAAGCGTCTCCCCGTACCGATGATGAATATCATCAACGGCGGCGCGCACTCCGACGCGCCCATCGATTTCCAGGAATTCATGATTCGTCCCGTAGGCGCGACGAGTTTTTCGGAAGGCCTCAGAATGGGCACGGAAGTTTTCCACGCCCTCAAAAAGGTACTGAAAGACCGCGGGCTCAGCACGGCAGTCGGCGACGAAGGCGGTTTCGCGGCAAACCTCAAAGGGATTGAAGACGCTCTCGACGTAATCGTAACGGCCATCAAAAACGCCGGTTACAAACCCGGGAGAAAAGAAAAAGGCGGCGACGTATCCATAGCGCTTGATCCGGCAGCGAGTGAGTTCTTCAATGTTAAAACGAAGAAATACGAATTCAAAAAAGAAGGCAAAGGCAAGAAGCTCACGTCGGCGGAAATGGTGGACTACTTTGTTAAGCTCATCGCCAAATATCCCATCGACTCGATCGAAGACGGCATGGCCGAAAGCGACTGGGCCGGCTGGAAGCTCCTCACACAGAAAATCGGCGACAAATGCCAGCTCGTAGGCGACGACCTGCTCGTTACCAACGTCGAGTACCTCTCAAAGGGTATCGCTGAAAAAGCCGGGAACGCCATCCTGATCAAAGTCAACCAGATAGGTACGCTTACTGAGACCATCGATGCTATCGAAATGGCGCACAGAGCCGGATGGAACGCAGTCGTAAGTCACAGATCGGGCGAAACCGAAGATACTACTATCGCGGACATCGCCGTAGCGTTGAACTGCGGGCAGATCAAGACAGGTTCCCTCAGCAGAACCGATCGTATCTGCAAATACAATCAGCTCCTCAGGATCGAAGAGATGCTCGGAGAGCTTGCGATATACGGCTGATCAGCCATTCGGAAGATGTTAAAAGCGGGAACAGTTTTGTTCCCGCTTTTTTTTTAAGAGCTTAAACTGTTCCGTTATAGGCATTTGATAGGATCATTCCAAGTACTTCGCCGCTTTTTTCAAGCGGCACCGGACGCGGCGCAAGTTCAAGCTTCATCTTGTTTTCTCCTGCCGTGCGTGCGGTAAGCTTGAGAAGTTCGAGGTCAATTGCAGGATAGTCCCTCAGTGCCGTAGGGACAGAAATATCCTTCAAAAAATGAATATAGGAATGCAGTATGTCCTCCGCGGTGTTTGACGGGCCGGGAAAAATTCCTCTAAGTTTCATCGTGCGTTGCCTGACTTTTTCTTCGGCAAGGTAATAGCTCCAGGCGTAGGGAAGAAGAACTGCGACGGCGATACCGTGCGCAATCCTGCCAAACCATGAAAAACTGCAAAGATGCGGAAGGCCGGTCGACTTATATCGTATAACCATTCCGCCGAGACAGGCCGCAGCGGCAAGACCCTCGCGCGCAATAAGATTAGAAGGATTTTTCATTGCGCGCGGCAAATTTTCAGTAACTAGTTTTATGCCAGTTACGGCCCATTCGTTGGCCATCGGATGATTGGAGTCCTGGGTTATGTTAAGGAAGCCTTCCAGGCAGTGCGCGAGCGCGTCAAGCGCGGTCGCCTTTGTGACCGCGGAAGGCATTGACATTGTGAATTCAGGGATAAGAAACGACGCCGCCGGAATTATCTCTTTTTCGACTATGAGTTTTTTTACGGCGGCTTTTTTATCAACGATGTTCGAGTAGGGCGTCGCTTCAGAGCCAGTACCGGACGTAATCGGGAAACAGAATACCTTTTTCAAGTGTTTCTCAGGAAAGCGTGTGGAAAATTTATTCATCCCAAAATATCCGTCGATAGTCCCGCCCGCCTGATAGAGCAGATAGGCCGCTTTCGCGGCATCCATTATGCTCCCGCCGCCGATGGCGGCGACAGCATCAGGGTTTTCGTTTTTGAGGAAATCCAGCATCCTGTAAACGGTTTCAATGCATGGCTCTTCCTCAATTTCCGAGAATCTGGAGCTTTCGACATTGAAGGAGGAAACGGCGCTGAGTATTTTCGTAAGAGCTCCGCTTTTATCGGCGGAATTCCTGCCGGTAAAAAATGCTATTTTCTTAGTGCCTGAAGACTGAAGGAGTGCGGAGAACTCGATTAACGCGGCATCCCCGCATGAAAAAACTGTATCAGGATATGAATCAAGGAGGTCAAGAATATCGATATTCATTTTTATCCTTTTTTTATTGACGAGAAAAATTTGAACGCGTTGGCGGTGGTTATCGATGAAATTTCATCAAGAGAAAGATTCTTTTCTTCGGCTGTTTTTTTTGCAGTCTCAACAAGATACGCCGAATGATTTTCCTTGCCTCTGTACGGTATCGGAGCAAGGTATGGTGTATCCGTTTCGAGAAGAAGCCGTTCCATAGGAATAACTTTGAGGGTCTCGCGGATATTGACAGCTTTCGGAAAGGTAACTATTCCAGTTATTCCTAAGAAAGCGCCAAGCTCCAGAAACTTTTCTGCCCAGGCAGTATCTCCGGCAAAGCAGTGGACGACAAAGCGTCCGCCGCCGGAACTGAAATCCTTGAGGATGTCGAAAGAATCGGAATATGCGTCATAGCTATCGTCCTTATCGCGGCAGTGGACTATGGCAGGTCGTTTCCAGTCGAGAGCGGTTTTCAAGAATTCCCCGAAGACCTTCCGCTGAATCTTCCTCTCTGAGTGTTCATAGAAGTAATCGAGGCCTATCTCGCCGATGGCTGCGAGTTTTTGATGCTTCCTGAATTCTTCGAACGCGCTGGCGGGATTATTGCCGGCTTTCTCAGCTTCGTGCGGATGGATGCCGCAGGAAAACCACGAATTTTCAATTTCTTCCGCGAACTGCATCGATCTTCGGCTTTCTTCCAATGTGCTTCCGGCCGCGAGGAGGTACTTGACGCCGAATCCGGCGGCTCTGTCATAATACTCGGAAGGCTTAACCGCACCGTAATAATGGAAATGGGTATCAAAAAGCGCCATATCTAAAAATCCTCTTCAATTTTTAAAAGTAGGGAGTATAATACACTATGCCCTGGAAAAACACAAAGGAAACAGAATGAAAGAGCAAATTACAATCGTTGTTCCGATCAAAGCTAAAGATGAAACTCGCGATGAAGTGCGGACCCGCTTGATGGAAATGGTGCGTCTGACAAGGAAAGAAGCTGGAAATATAAACTACACGCTGCATGAAGAAATCGGCAATCCCGGTTCATTCGTCATTTACGAAAACTGGAAAGATCAGGCTGCACTTGATATCCACATGAATCAGGATTACTTGAAGAAGCTTCTCGCCGACGCGTCGGAACTTTTCAAAGAGGAAATCCGCGGGACGCTCTGCCGGGTGATTTGCGAATAGGCCTTTTGGAAATTATGCGGTATTGGGCATGAGGTCACTGAGGATTTTTCTAAGATCGTTAAGCCGGAACGGTTTATCAAGCTTTGCGCTGAATCCGTATTCCTTGAAATTTGTCATTACAGGGTCGTTAGAGTAGCCGCTGGCGATGACAGCTTTCAACTGCGGATCGATTTTGAGCAGGTGGTCCATCGTATCTTTACCGCCCATTCCACCGGGGACGGTGAGGTCCATAATGACGATATCGAACTTATGACCGTCTTTAATTTCCCCTGAATATATTTCGATGGCTTCCCTTCCATTTTCGGCGAATTCGCACTTGCAGTTCATAGCTGAAAGCATTTTTCCGAGGAGGCTTCTGATACTTTCCTGATCATCCATTACAAGGACTTTCCCGCCGCCTTTATATTCAGTCTGTTCAGCTTCTGAAGGGAGCAGTTCTTTTTCGTTTGACGCCGGGAGGTATGTGGTAAATTCGGCGCCTTTTTGGAAATATGATTCAACGTTGATAGTTCCGCCATGTTTTTTGACGATTGAATATGAAGTTGAAAGGCCAAGCCCGTTGCCGTGTGTTTTGGTGGTAAAAAAGGGTTCGAATATTTTTTCAATATTTTCGGGTGGAATTCCGGAACCGTGATCTCTTATGGAGATTGCGACGTAGCGTCCTGGAGTAAGCCGCAGGTTATTTTCGGGATGCATGACGGTATTGGCGGCCTTTACTTCTATTATCCCGCCGGAGGGCATTGCCTGGTTGCCGTTTATTATCATATTATCGACGACCTGACATATCTGCGAAACATCAATATTGACTTTCCATAGATTTTCAGGCAGACTGAACTCGCATTTAGATTTTGTTCCTCTCAGTACAAAGTTGCCAGAGTGGAGAAGAATATCCGATACCGATGCCGATTTTCTGACGAGCGGCGCACCTTTGGAGAAGGCAAGGAGCTGCCTGGTGAGATCGATGGCGCGTATGGAGGCTTTCTCTGTATCAATGAGAAAAGGCTTCAGTTCCTCTCCTGGATTTTGGAGCAGTGCGAGCTGGAGGTTTCCGCGGATGGCGGTGAGGATGTTATTAAAGTCGTGGGCGATACCGCCCGCCAGTATGCCCAGCGTCTCTATTTTCTGATGTTTTCTAGTTTCTTCTTCGGCGATTTCCCTTTCCATTTCGCGCTGCTGAAGTTTGTCAATCATGGTATTTAATCCGTCCTGAAGCTCCTTGATCTCTTCGGAAAACGGTTTTATTGTTATTTTCGAGTTAAGTTCGCCCCCCGCGACTTTTTTCACGCAGTCCAGGATTGTGAATATTTGTTGAGAAAGTCTGCTGGATATAAAATATGCTATAGAGAGTGATATAATCAATATGGCCACGCCTATGACGTTTGCTATTTTGAAATAGAGATTGCTTTTCGCATAGTATTCGCTGCTCTTTATAAAAAGGACAACTTTCCATTCAAACTCTGTTGACGCATAAAAGCAGACCATTTTGTCCTTTTTTTCCTCGAAGAAGCCGGATGGCCGCGAAAAAATATTTTTCGCGGCAGGAACGGAAAGATCGATATTATATCCGGCTACGGTTTGGCCTTTCCCGTCTATAAGGCTTATTTTTCGAGAGGCTGTCTGGTATTCCCTTTTTATTTTTTTGGAAATGTCATGCATTACCGAATCTCTGTAAGATTTTATATCGGCTACTCCAGAGTCCTTCAGCACCTGATAACGCTCATTAACATCACCGACAATGTTCTGTACTTCCTTGGAGAGCATGCGCTGATTGAGATTGAAGACTACCCTGTTTATTATTATGAGCCCGGCAAACAGTAGCGCATAGGTGGTAATCCCTATGGAAAGAGTTGAAAAGATATAAAGCCTCGTTCTCAGTTTCATCGTATTAATGTATTACCTTTGCTGTTTTCAGTACCGGCGCCGATATCGTGATTCCGAGTTTCTCGGCAATTGAAATATTAATGATGAAAACGAGTTCTCCGCCCGTTTTCGGAGATATCATTGACGGAGCGGCCCCATGTAGGATTTTCAACGCGGAATCGGTAATAAGTGAAGATGTTTCGGCAACAGAAGGGGACATCGTGATCATTGCATACGGGGCAATGTGTTGGTACGTCGTTCCCGTCGGGATGCTGGTGTGTTTCATAAGGAAATCATTCGCGGCTGTCGGGTCCCAGCCAGTCGGCAGCGACGAAAAGGCCAGAATGACGGCATCCGATTTTGTCTGCGCCTTCTGATAATCTTCCATAAAATCAGAATAAGAGGATACCCCGACGTTTTCAATTAAAACATTTTCGAATTCGACTTTCAAATTCTCCGTCTTTATGGGGGCGTGCCTGCAGCTCATTACAGTTAATCTGTTGCCTTTTGCATAGCGCCTCAAGTTTTTATATAGCCGTAACATGGGATCCATGAACAGCACCCCGGCAAAATTCAGGCCCCAGTAGGAATGGTTTTCATTTGACTGACTCATGCAGACAAGGGTAGGGATTTTTTTGTCTTTTAAAGAAGAGTTGAGAAATTCCTCAACCGCATTGTCAGTCAGTGCGATAATAAGATCGGGAGAGAAGGCGCTTATGCCGGATTCAACTGACGGAAAGGATGGTTTAAAACTTTCAGTGGAAAGAGTGGTATCGATATCTATTTCAAACAATCTAAGATGGACATCGGGAAATACCGAAAAATCGTTAACCAGTGCCTTTTCTAAATCGTCGCCCCATCCTCCAGCCCCATGTGTTGAATGAAGGAACGCTATGTTTTTTTTGAATGGCACTGCTTTTTCAGTGGCAGCGTGAACCTCAATAGAGCCGCATGTATAGGGTACCATAGAGAGTATGATATAACAAAGAAATAAGCAGTGCGACTTCATTTAATATAACAGACCATGTATATAGTGTAACTTTTGTGTGTGTAGAATATCTAAAAAAGGGCAACAAGTCAAGCTCTTGGTATACAAAATTCCCCTAATTTGAAAGTCTCTTGGGCCTTCAGGACAAAAAAAGGCGCCCTTCACGGAGAAGAGCGCCGTAAAAATCGGACAGAGTTACTCAGCTACCTTCGTTTTCGGAAGCCCAAGTACCTTTTCGCCTTGCTTCCAGCGACCTGCCGCGGCAAGAGCGTCTACGCGCTCATAGCGCTTCAGAACATTGCGTTTTTTCTTAATTCCGCCACCAATCTTGAGACTTGGATGCTGAGACATATTATATAACCTCCAATTGAATATTACTTTCAGAAACACCGGACAGTTAAAATAACCCCCTCTTTATCTTTTTCAAGTAATCTGTCCCGTTTTTTTAAAGCTGAACCATAAAAAAGCAAAAGCTGTGAGATTTTATTGGCGGATTCAGACACACGTCCATCTGCGCCCGTGCCTTCTTAAATTTCTTTGGCTCTTGACAAAAAAGAAGAGGAGGATTATAATTATATCAAACGATTGACGTCAATGCTTTGACATAGGCTTATTCAAGGAATCGCTCATGAGAATGACACTGAGGGAATTTTCAGAAAAAATAGGATACGCTCCATCCACTATTTCGAAAGCCCTGAACAATAAGAATAATTGTTATACTTCCGAAGGGATTAAGAGGATTATCCGGGAAAAAGCGTCCGAATTGGGGTATAGCCCTAACCCGGCGGCACGCAGTTTGATTATGCGCAGTTACCGCACGATAGGAGTCCTTCTTCCCAGTCTGGGAGGTTTTTATAGCGAATTGGTAAGATTGATGGAATTTGCCCTTGAAAAAAAAGAATATTCCGGACTTTTTTCGTTTTGGAGGCCGGAAGATGGAGAGGCCGGCTTCAGGAAGGCTTATGAGCGAATAGTCGGACGCGGTATCGATGGGATAATAACTTGTCACTATACCGCATGGCTAAAGGATTGCGGTACGCCGGTTGTGTGTTATGGGAATATGCACGATGACATAGACTGCATTTTCCTGGATAAAATCGAATACGGAGTCGGTGCCGTCAATTTCCTTTTCAACCTGGGCCATCGCAAAATAGGTTTTATAGGTCATACGGCTGACCTGCGCTGTAAATCCTACAGGGCAGAGCTGGAATCAAAAGGAATTCCCTTTAATGAGTCATGGACCTGCGATCACGTATTGACCCTCTTTGACGCCGAGGTCGCAACGGAAAATATCTTGAAATTGGATGAAAGGCCCACTGCTATACTCGCGCACAATGACACTGTAGCGTATTCCATAATTCATACGATACTGAAAGCTGGACTCAGGGTGCCGGAGGATATTTCGGTAGTAGGGTATGACAATCTGCCCGAATCTGAATACTATAATCCGCCATTGACGACGTTTGATTTAAATATTGGAAATGTGGCCGAAGTGCTTGTGGATACTATATTGCGCCGCATTGCAAATCCGCATATTCTCGTGCAGAATATCCCTATCCGTCCCGGTATTGTGGAGAGAGGTTCTACTGGGCAGTGTATGAAGCCGTCAAAAGAAGGATGCCCCGGTGAAAATACTATTAATCATGATTAATTTAATTATCCTTCATCTGTTTTTACTAGGTGAAGATAAGGTCATATCCGGCGGGACGTCGTTTCTTATGGAAAAAGTTCCGATAGCTTCTTTGACGCCTTACAGATTAAGCTTTTCCGCGAAGGTGGATGGCCCCGGCAATTTCGAGGATTCGCCGCAGCTGGAATATCTCTTCATGAACGCTGACAAAGCAAAAATGGGAAGAAAAATGGCGGGGTGGAAAATAATCTTTTACGATTCCCTCGGAAGGGAGATAAAACTGCATTATGCGAGTTTCTGGAAGTGTGTTTTTAGCAAAAAAATTAAGCTCTATAATGATGAATTCTATACCCCTGACGGTGCGGCTTTTCTTTCCGTTGAATTTGCTCCAGGAGAAATTGAAGACAAGGTGTGTGTCAGTAGTCCTGTCCTGAAAAAAATTGATACATCGATGATACTTAATTTGAATCCCGAATTTAAACTGGGACCATACAACTATTCAGGCATCGGACAGCTGAGCGGCGGGAAAATGATGGTCACGGAGGAGGGGGTAACCAAACTGGACCTGCGGAATGGATGGGCCGTCGGCAATCATATTCCGGTAAGACCCGGAGAAAATTTGCAGATAAGCGTTTCTGCAACTGGATTCAAAAAGATGGGTGCAGTCTTAAAATTCAATTATTACAATACGGAAGGAAACGAGATCAGCCGCGACCGCGCTAATCTACGGATTCCACAGGGGGAGGAAAAGGTTTTGAGTTATGATTTTATAGTCCCGGATAATGCAAACAGCATAAAGATTATTTTGGGTGGAGCTGTTTACAATTGGATAAAATTAGAAAGAATTTTAAAATGAAAGGACTGGATATGTTGAAAAAGATTATGGCAATTATTCTGCTTGCGGGTATCTCAACTATAGCCGATGCCGCTCTCCCGCTCGCGGCCGGGGGGCGTCCTGAGGCAGAAATAATAATTGATGCAAAAGCACCTCCGGCTATAAAGTTTGCGGCGGAAGAACTTCAGAGTTTTGCTGGAAAAATATCCGGCGCCAAACTGCCCATAGTAAATATTCAAGGATCTTCAAAAGTAAAGATATTTCTTGGCGTTCCGGCAGATTCGGGAATTCTTAAAGATCTGAATGAAAAGTACAAAGATGATTTGTCAAAACTTATCGGGAATGACGGATATGCTGTTCGGACAGATGGGAATAATATCTGTATTTTTGCGACAGAGCCTAAAGGTGTGCTTAATGGCGTATACAATTTTCTGGACAGGAATTCCGATATAATATGGCCGCGCGGACTTGAACCTTTTGACGCGATTTATTCATCGGACCCGAATCTTAATGTGAAATACTCCGATTATATCGATATTCCCAAATTCATTCTCCGCGGCTGGCATATCTGCGACTATCCGAAACAATCTCATGAAGCCACCGAACTCTGGATGATTCGCAACCGCTGCAACTTTATAGGCGCAAGCAATGTTACAGAACTTCTGGAGCGTAGACAGAAACATGGCTTCATTGTAGAATTCGGTGGAGGGCATAATCTCAATACATTTCTCCTTCCTCCTGAAAAATACGCAAAGGAACATTCCGAATATTACGCTTTTATGGACGGCAGAAGACGACCCGAAGGACGCAATCAGCTTTGTTTTACCAATGAGGAAATGACACAGGAAGTAATCCGTGTACTGGAGGAAAAAATCAAAGCGGCTCCCCCATATGTAAAACATTTTAATATAATGATAGAAGACAACTGGAATCTGTGTGAGTGTCCGGAATGCAAAAAGCCCATTACCTTGCCCAATGGAACAGTTATATCTCCAGATGACGAAGCATTTCGCTCCACTCAGTTCTTTACGTTCCTCAACAAAGTCGCCGAAGCAATTTATCAAAAATATCCAGACAAGCAGATTAATTCGTTCGGATATTATTTCACGGCAGTCCCGCCGAAAGTAAAGCTCTTCAAAACAATCAATGTGCGTTTCTGCCCCTACGTCAAAGATGACAAGAAAACAGTGGAAAACAATCCGAAATGGAAAAAAAGAACGGAAGAATGGATAGCGATTACACCCAATATTATTTGGAGAGAATACTATGGATGCGCAAGCGATTTCCCGCGTCCTCTTTCTGACGTGGTCGCACAGGATTTGCAGTTCATCAGCAAGCTTGGGGTCAGGCGCGTTTTTGCAGAATATGTTCCGGATGCCGAGAGAAAAAACAGGTACAAAAAATCATCCACGGAAAACTGGGATGCCTCGGCTATGGAGTTCTGGATTATTTCACAGCTTTACTGGGACCCGTATCAGGATGTGAATAAACTGAAAGAAAAATATATCACACGCACTTATCACGAGGCAGCTTCGGCAATGAGCGAGTATTTCCGCCTGATACACGATGCATGGTATAGCAATCCGGCCCCTTCGCATTGGAATGACAACGCCGTAAAGTCGGCAGCATTTTACATTCTAGGCAAGGGATTGGAAAAACCATGCCGCGACGCATTGACAAAAGCTGAACAAATGACTTCCGACCCGAAAATAAAGCAGCTTATAATCAGGAATAGAAACTGCTTTGAATCATTATTAAAGGAAGCCGCGATGCAGAAGGCTCCTTCGATACAGATACCATTTATGCAGACAAAATCCTGTCCTGATTTCGATTTTGATAGTGCTGTGTGGAAAAATGCCGCATCAATAGACGGTTTTGAAATAATGGACTCCCCTGAAAAAAAGTCACAGTTTAAAACAATTATAAAGCTTTTTCACGACCGCAGGAACTTTTATATAGGCATTAAATGTTTTGATCCGACGCCAGGTTCCATGTATTCGCTGCCTGCCGGGCAAAAACGCGATACCTGGCCCAAAGGTGACCACATTGAACTATTTTTTGACGGGGATAAAAAGGCGTCAGGCGGATATTATCACCTAGCGTTTGATTTCAGCGGCAACACCTACGACGCGTGCAGCTTTGACAAAAAGTGGGATGGAAATTGGGAACTTCAGACCAAGATGTTTCCCGACGGATGGAGCGCCGTTGCAAAGATTGAATTAAAACCGATGGGGATAGATATTAATCAGAACAGTACGTTCAAGGGATTGTTTTATCGTAAAAAGGATAACCCATCAGAGCACAGCAGTTGGGGCGGAGGAACGGTTCACTCAGTCGCAAGTTTCGGGGATATAACTCTTAATTTTGAATGAGGCGGAAAGGAAGGATGCTATGAAAAAGTTTACACTCATTGAGTTGCTCGTTGTAATTTCTATTATCGCAATTCTAATGTCTATGCTTTTGCCCGCGTTGTCGAGAGCTCGTGATTCGGCACAGGAAATTTCATGTCGCGGAAATCTAAGGGAAATAAACACCTTGATAAATTTCTACCTGCAGGACAATCATGAATACTGGGTTCCCAAACCCTATATGGGGTCTACCTATCTCAGAACTTATGTGAGCAGTTTAAGCACTTTTCAGGAATTGATCTTCTGCCCTTCCGCCAAGAATGATTATTACGACTGGGGGCCGGGATGGATGAAGGTTACCTATGTGATTGCCAGCAAAAACCGCTATGCCGCATCGGGAGATAATCTCAGTGATGAAGATTACCGGATGTCACGGCTTTCGGAAATACGACGGCCATCCACTGCCGGAACAATGATGGACGGCAGCGAGAACTGGGTAATCTCAGACACCACCTGGGAGCGAAGGCGTTTCAGGCATAACGGCGGCGCCAACATACTTTACTGTGATGGTCATATCGAGAGAAAAACGGATAATACTCTGACTTTCGATGTCTTCCTGGCAAGATAGAACCATATACATATACAGAACCTTTCTCTTTGACGCTCGGGCTTCAATGTAAGGAGCTTTAACGTAAAAAAGAAAGGTTTAAATACAATGTCAGCGACAAGACAGATAGGGAATGTCGAAACAGTCATTACAGAAGATTCGGAACAATACAACGCAAGGTTCTTTGTCCCGGATAGCGAAATAGAAAATTTCAGCTGCGAAATCTATGGAATTGCCGATTGGGCTCCCGTCGAGAGTGTGATAAAATCAATCAGAAAATCTCCCGCCGGTCCTCACTGGACCGTCGCAGTCTCGGCGGCACCGAAGCGGCAGAATCTAGCAGCTTTCGAAACGGACAGCCCAGACGATACCGTACTCAAAAGCTATGAGTGCGCGGACTTTTATTTTGACCCTCTCCTGTGGGGGGCGAGAGAAGCCGCGAGGAAGGATGTCGAGGATGAGATTATCAATATAAATAACTCCAAGTGCGTCGTGGGCGATTATCTTTACAGGGATGCCACTGATGAATCAAGGGGTTCCGCCGATTACGCATATTCGCCGTTCAACTCCAGCGGCATCAATATTGATTTGATTGGACAGTGTGTTAAAGCGACTGTCTACTGCTGTACTTTTTACAGCACCAGGAGCGCATCGGCATTCGAAGGCTTTGTCGGCATAAACGGTTCATTCTCGGCGAAATGCCGTCCTGCAAGTACGGCTCCGGGCAAATGGAAAGCCGAAGACCAGCGCGTGGATACCTATGTTCACCGGGATGGAAAGGTATACAGCAGGGTTTTCCGGAAAATGGCAATGGCCCCGTGTTCTCTTACATGGGACGGCTCGAAAAACGGAGGTACGTGGAACTGGTGAAAAGGCTCCTTAGCTTTCACCCTTGAGGACTTTGAAAATGTCCTGAAGCCCCTCAAGTACTTCATCTTTGTCGACACTGCGGAAAAAATCGCTTCCCTTGATTTTCTCGATGGAATCATCTGGAAGGAGACGCAGGAAGTGCGACGGCATTTTCCGCTGGAACTGACCCCGCATGAAACGGCTTGACGCGTATGTTATGCATAGGTTGGTTTTAGCCCTGGTTATGGCCACGTAGAAAAGCCGCAGCTCCTCATCGGTATTCCCCTCTTTTACCGAGCGCTCGTGCGGGAATATTTTGTCTTCCATGCCGACAAGGAAAACACATGGGAATTCCAACCCCTTCGCGGCGTGGACAGTCGTAAGTGTTACCGTGTCAGCATTTTGTTCCTCGTCCTCGGTCTTGTCGTTTTCGTCAAGAAGTGAAAAGCTTTCGAGGAAATCCATAAGGAAAACCTCTTCTGCCGCTCTTGACTCGAATTCAGCGGCTGCGCTTATAAATTCATCAACGTTGGCCTGGCGCTTTTCGGCTTCGTCGCGGTTTTTATAGAGTTTCTGAAACCCGTCATAATACCCGGCTTCCTCGAAATATTTCTGCATCTTTTCGGCAAGGTTGCCGGGACTTGAAAATAAGTTCCTGTATTTTAAGAAGGAATTGTAAAGCGCGCGTGCGTTTGATTTTCCTGCTGATGAAAGTTCGGAAAGAAATGAGTCATGACCCACAAGTTCCGAGTATGGTATAAACGTCTGGCCTTGAAGCTCTTTTAATTTCTTGACAGCCTTGTCGCCAATACCCCGCGGCGGGACGGAAAGTATGCGGAGGAAGCTCTGGTCTTCTTTCGGATTGACGATAAGCTTAAGGTATGCCGCTGCATCCTTTATTTCTTTGCGTCCGAAGAACTCCTGGCCCCCGACGAGCTTAAAAGGCACTCTGTACTCCCTGAGTGCACGCTCAAGTACGCGGGAAAGATGGTTCGATCTATAAAGAACAGCGATATCCTTATAGCTCATTTCGTGGTTTGACAAGACGGTTTCCTGCACGGCTTCAGCTATAAACTGAGCCTCTTCATCGGCGCTTTCCGTCCTTACGATTTTGATATTTTCACCTTCGCCATTGTCCGACCACAGATTCTTTTGGTAGCGGTCCTGGTTTACGGCAATAACTTTATTTGCCGCCTGAAGTATTTTATTTGTGGAGCGGTAGTTTTTTTCAAGTTTGACGACCTTCGCCCCTTTGAAGTGGTGCGGAAAATTTAAGATATTTTCGACAACGGCCCCACGCCAGCCGTAGATGCTCTGATCATCATCGCCGACGACACATATATTTTTATTTTCGCCGACAAGCATCTTAAGGAGTTCGAACTGGACCATGTTGGTGTCCTGGTACTCGTCAACGAGTATATACTTGTAAATATCCTGATACTTCCTGAGTTTTTCGGGATATTTTCTCCATATTTTCACAACGAAAAAGAGAAGATCGTCAAAATCGACTATGTTCTGATTCTCAAGATACTGTTGATAACGCGCATAGACTGCGGCCGTCTTGATTTCGCGTTCAGTTTCGGCGACATTCGATGCGTCCTTCGGTTCGAGCATGGCGTTTTTCCACCTGCCTATCATACCGAGCGCGGCATCAACGGATATTTCCTCGGTCGATATTCCGAGCTCACCGAGCGCCTGGCGGATAAGCCCGTTCTGATCGCTGTCGTCAGCTATGGTAAATCTTGAGTCGTACCCGAGAAGGTCTATTTCGCGGCGCAGGAGCCTGGCGCAGAACGAGTGGAAAGTGCCGAGCGTTACTTTCTTCGCAGTTTCTGCCCCGATGAGTTGGGCAAGGCGTTCCTTCATTTCGCGCGCGGCCTTGTTGGTAAATGTTACTCCGAGAATATTTGCCGGACTAATGCCGTTTTGAATCATGCAGCCTATTCTGTAGGTTATTACCCGGGTCTTTCCAGTGCCGGCACCGGCAAGCACAAGCAGGGGACCTTCTATGGAGCTAGCGGCCTCGGCCTGTTCCGCATTGAGCTGTTTAAGAAGTTTTTGTATCATATTGTTTTGACTGCGAACTCGAAGGTTTTTCCGGTCGACACCGCGCACGCTGCGGTTACGGGGTGTTCGAAGGACGCAAATACACCGCCATTTATCATGAATTCGCAGCATTCGGAGGCAGTGACAGCCGTGAATGTCTTCTCGATGCTTGAGGCGCATGGGCTGTTTTTTTCATAGGTGGCAACATAGAAAGCGGTAGCGGGTCTGAGTGTGAATTCGGACACGAGCAGCGCATCCTTCCTGACCGTGGCAAGGAAGCCTTCTGCTTTTTCAAGATGTACTACTGCCGCTATTCTGGGGGTGCAGTAGCTGTCCTTTTCGTAGTCCATGGCAAGAAGTGAGAGCGCCAGTGCGTCACGGACGGGCATCCCTGAAGAGATTTTCTCCGCTACCGGGTCGGTCTGCGAACCGTTTGTCGCGACTGCGTAATCGCCCGCTATTTTTATGCAGTTATAGGCGATGTAGGGATTCTTGCTGAGGTCGTCTTCGAAGCCTTTTCTAGGCATTATCGAAACGCTCTTTTCGGAAAGTCTTGCCTCTCTGTTCGGAAATGACCTTGATGACACTCTGTACATTGCAGCCGTTTGCCCTGTTGACGTCATTCCTATCGCTACTATTCTTCCTATATACATCCTTACCATCCTCACTTATTTTGACATTTCAAAGGGACAATATAATACCATTTTGAAAACAAAAAAGCCCGTCTTGACGACGGGCTTTAATATATTATTCCAGCTATAAGAATAAACTTATTTCTTTTCTGGTTCGAGGTTCCAGTCTTCAATAAGTTCTTCTTCTACGATAGCTCCATCGTTGTTTTTATCGGCTTTCTGGAAACGTCCTTCGGAGTGCTTCATGAACTCATCCTTTGAAACCTTGCCGTCCTTGTCGGTGTCGGCATCATCAAGAATGGTATAGAAGAAAACCACATATTCGACTGGGGTAACACTTTTGTCCTTGTTGGAGTCTATTTTCTTTGTGGAATCCTTGCCCTGCTTATCTTCGATATTTTTCTTTTCCGTTGCAATCTTGGCAGAATCCATTCCTTCGGGAAGCACAATATATTCTTCGATAACAATAAATCCGTCAGCGTTGGCGTCACGGGCCGTAAAGGTTTTCTCGCTATTCGCCATGTACTCTGCTTTAGTTACTTCCTTATTTTTGTCGGAATCCATGCATTTAAGCATTTTTTTGCAATACTTGGTGCGCTCTTTTTGCGATGCTACGGCGTTTTTATCCGTGTCAACCTTGGTGAAGCACTCCTTTTTGACAGTATCGGCGTTTGGTGCGCAACACTGAGCGTGAACCCCTGATGGTAGAACAAACGCTGCTCCGATTAGAACTGCAGTTAAAGCGATCTTTTTCATTTCTGCCCCCTGTTTTTTATTTTTACTCTTCTTCAGCCCTGCATTTATTGCAAAGCCCGTTCAATTCAAGACGGTATCCGTCTACTTTCAGCTTATCGACAAGATCATTAAGATTACGGTCTATCTCGCTCATTTTATCGGCATGCATGTCTTCAATCCTTCCGCAGGCTCGGCATCTCATATGGAAGTGCTTATTTACATTCCCATCGAATCTTTTCTGTTTTCCGGAAAGCTCAAGTTTCAAAACTTTGCCGGCATCTGCCAGAAGCTCAAGGTTTCTGTAAACCGTACCTAGGCTTATCTGTGGAAGCTTTTCGCGCACAATAACATAAAGCTCATCCGCTGTAGGATGGGTATATAGATTGCGGAGTTCCTCTATTATAATTCTTCTCTGATTTGTATTGCTTAGTTTCATCCCTATGAATCTAGTAATGATTCCTATTATTTCAAGTCTCTTTTATAAACTTTTCTCGATTCCGCCTTAATTAGCCACAGTTTTGCTGTTATCTGACTATCATCAGATTTTGTCATGCGGGAGGCAGAATAGTTTTCCGCCGCCATCTTTTTTTGCGGCGAACATGGCCTTTTCTGCGGCGGAGAGCATAGCGGAAGCATTTTTGAATGAATCGGGTGAGAAGGAACATCCGCTTGATATGGAGATACTGACCTTTTCGTGATATTCACAGCAGGAAAACTCAGTCATGGCGCATTCCAGGATCAAGTTGTCGAGGTAGCGCATTACTTCAGTTTTTTCGAGTCCGTTGAAGATAATGGCAAATTCATCACCGCCATATCTGAAAGCGGCCATGTCCTTCGAAAGCTGCTCTTTGAGGAAGGAACCGAACGAAACGATAAGAGCGTTTCCGAGTTTGTGTCCGTATTTCTCGTTCACAGTCTTGAACTTGTCAATATCAATGAATGCAAGCGCGGAAAGTTTTTTTTCATGGAAGAGCCGTTCGGCGCATTCGTCAAAGTATCCGCTATTGAATAGTCCGGAGAGCGGGTCTTTTATAAGGATTGACTTGATGGAGCATGCAAGGTTCAAGTTTTCTTCGAGGGCGTCTTTGAATTTTCTGAAGAAATCGGAGAAGGATTTGTCTCGGATACCGATAAAGACCGTAGCATCGGATATTCCGCAGGCAAGGGGCAGAAAAGCGCAGTCTGCAAAGTCTTCTCCGTGTACTTCCTTTCGGGTGTTTTTAACCAATGCCGATGCCGAAATAAATCGCCAGCGCTCTGATATATTTTTGGCGATTGAAAAAACCGCTTTCTCGATATGATCGTTGATTATAGTGCGTATTGTCGAGCGAAGGAAATCCTGGAATTCCGGCAATGGTCCTTGGAGTTGTATGATGGCTTCGCTCATAAGGCAGGCTCGGTCCTCTTTTTTCGATCAATAGTATCGTTCATTTCCAGAAGGATATCTGCGGGTACTTTAAGGGTTCCATTGATTCCAGTTCCGAGCGAGACTGCCGGCTGGTTCGAGCCGTGAAAATCGGAGCCGCCTGATTTCAGGAGATTGAACTCTTCGGCGAATCCGATCATCATGTTCTGCTGCGCCGGGGAATACGTGGAGTAATAAGCTTCGACGCCGTCAATCTCGCAGGCTATTAGCTTTTTGATGATCCTTCTGACGAAAGTTCGTTCGTTTTTGAGCCTGTAGACGGCGTGTGCCCAGAATGCGAGTCCGCCAGCTTTATGGATTTCTCTTATGGCCTCTTCCGGCGACGGAAGCTTCCTGGTGCAGTATGCAGAGGCTCCTCGTTTGAGGCATTTGTCAAATACCTCCTGCGGCCTTAAAAAATAGCCCTTTTCAATCAGTATTTTCGCGAAATGGGGACGACCCACGCTTTCGCCTCCTGCCGTGGAGTTTACCTCATGAAGGCTTATATCGTAGCCCATTGCCTGGAGTTTGTCTATTATGACCGAATTCCTCGAATCGCGGTTTACCCTTATTTCGGTCAGGAGTTTGAGAAGTGAAGGACAGTTATGGTCTATGAAAAGGCCGACGATATGTACTTCGCTTCCACCGAGGTCAACGGATATTTCGACGCCTGGTATTGCGGTGCATGAATCGTTTTCTTCGGCGCTTTTCAGGAATTCGGAGATGCCGCTCACGGTGTCATGATCGGTGAGGGCGACGGCGCTTAGCCCGCTTTCTCCGGCGAGTTTGAATATTTCAGACGGAGTGAATGAACCGTCTGAGGCATTGCTGTGCGTATGCAGGTCTATATATTTTTCAGTCATCAGAGTCCCGTGTATTCGAGCCAGGACTCGGCAATCAGCATGTGTCCCTGGATGGAGGGATGCACGCCGTCCGGAGTCCAGTATGCGGCCTCGTTCCTGAGTGCGGCGGCGGCGAAAATGCCGTCGAGCGGTACATATGCCGCGGCGTATTCGGCCGCCAGTTCCCTGGCCGCGCCAATTTTGGGGTCGAGGTCAATCCTCCACTCCTTGCGGTCTTCCGGTACGGGCAGGAGGAATGGCTCAACAATCACGATCTGGCACTTGAGTTTGCTCTCCAGCTCCCTGAGTATGAATTCGTAGTCTTTTTTATATGCCGCGGTGTCGGTGTGGTCTTTGGCCGCGTTGAATCTCCTCCAGGTGTCGTTGATGCCAATCATTATGGAGACGACATCAGGTTTATGGGCGAGGCAGTCTTCTTCCCAGCGGGCCCTCAGGTTGCGAACTCTGTCGCCGCTTATTCCCGTATTTATAAATTTCAGGTTGAGTTCGGCATATGACGCACCGAGCATTCCGGCGAGGAATCTTACATAGCCGTTACCGGGTTCAGAGGCGTTTTCCCGCTTTCTGCCGCAATCGGTTATACTGTCGCCGATAAAGAGGATTTTAGAATTTTCCTCAAGTGAAATCATGATACGCTCCGTACTTTAAATACCAAGTTGAAATATAAACAGAGTTTAAATCTACCACTTCTGTCAGGATTATTCAATTTGACCCTTGAATAATTTAAAAAATACATTATCTTCATGTGCCTTGAACGAAAATTTAAGAATTCTTTTCATGAAGGGAAGAGTCACTATGACGAAGAAAAAAGAGCCCCTCGAGTTTACCGGAAGAAAAAAACAATACTACGACGCTCTGATTAACGTAAAAGAACAAGTATCCTCGCAAATGAAGTTTCATTCAGACGAAGCCCTCAAGTCCGATAAGGATTCTGCGGGGCAGAGAGCCGGCATGGCCACCCACATGGCCGACCTCGGAAGCGACAACTCCCTTCACGATATGGAACTGAAGCTCCTTACGGAAGAGGCTGATGTCGTGCAGATGATTGATGAGGCCATACAGCGCCTTAATGACGATGAGTACGGTATATGCCTGGACTGCGGTGAGAAGATAAGCCATGAAAGACTCGTCGCTAAGCCTCATGCCCTCTACTGCATAACTTGCAAGTCCCGTATGGAAAAGGAAGGGCGCTGAATTGTTCAGCGTAATTTAATTTGAACGGTAGGATAGAGAAGGGAAGTTTTAAGGAAAAGAAGATTATCGTTTCGGCGATGTTTCTTGCTGCATTTCTTGTCGTACTGGACCAGCTTTCCAAAATCGTGGTCGTTCAGTATATTCCCAAGCATGACGTAATTCCTGTTATCGGCGGCTTTTTCAACCTTACATATATAACAAACCCCGGCGCAGCATGGGGCATAATGTCCGGTAAGGGACACCTCCTCCTCGGCGTCTCAATAGCCGTGCTTATCATGGTGATATATTTTCTGCGTTCGCTGACAGAAGGCTGTGTCGAACGCTATTTCGCACTCTTCATGATTGTGAGCGGAATTATAGGGAACTCAATTGACAGGCTCTGGCGCCAGGAGGTCGTAGACTTCCTGGACTTTTATTTCGGTACCTATCACTGGCCGTCGTTTAACGTCGCGGACAGCTCAATAACCATCGGCGTTACTATCTATATAATTTCCTCGTTGCTACGCTCTCAGAAGAAAAAAGCTGAATACGTAACTAGACCGGGCGCCTGGAAATAATCCAGTTATTCTGCTTGGTGAGACGGCTCCTTTTTCATTCCATCTACTAAGGCGGGGATTAAAGGATTCCTTTTTTTCTGAGGATGAAGACGATACAATATATAAGCTCGGGCTTGAGCTTGTCTTTTTCTACCCGTTCAAGGAAGCTATTGACTATCTTTGCGATCTTCCGCTTCTTTCCGGAGCTTGCCGAGAGAAGTGCGTCAATAAGCGGCCCAGGCGCTTCTTCCTTTCCTTTTGTGAAAGCTTCGAGTATCTCTTCTATTCCAGGTGTGAGAGGATTTTCGCTTACCTTTTTTACTTCACCTGTAAACATGGATCGGGCATTTTCGGGGTCCAGCTTGTAATGCTTCAGGAATCGGTAGAATGTATCCGCTGTTCCGCCTATTTCAGAAAGTGCCAGAAGTATTTCATTAAGTATCGGGCCGGACTGCTCGGGCACGGCCTTGTCGAGCAGGAGGTCCATCGCGTCTGGATCGCCTATTTCACCGAGCGCCGCCGCTCCGTGGATGATAAGGCGCGGATTGGAGGAGCTCTTGAATATTTCCTCTATTTTGCGGTAGGATTCTTTTACTTCGAGCTGCACAAGGGAAACCATCGCTTTCCCCTTCAAGTAATTGTCGTTGGATTCCAGGGCCTTCAGCAAGAGCGGGATGGCCTCCTTTACTTTATTTTCACCCAGTATCTGTGCGGCTATATATGCCGTGGTCTGTTCACCGTACTCAAGCTCATTAATCAATGCCTTTTTGGCGCCGTCGCCGAAAGGCATTTGCCTGAGCGCCTGCATAGCCTTGCCTCTGACAGAGAACTTAGGCGAATCCAGATAGGAGAGAAGCTTTTTTTCGCTGAGCCCGGAACGTATGTTCTCCAGCTTGTCTATATTGTGGTCTTCCTCTTTCGGGTCGGCGACCTTTTCAAGCGAGCTTATTAATAGCAGCGCCTTCATGTCACGCGGAGCGAAGGCCAGCGCCAGAACATCTTTTAACGCCCAGTCCTTCAGCTTCTCTAGTCTGCTTATGAAGTATATCGAGGGAAGTGAGAGCAGGAGTACGACCCCGAAATATATCCTGTAGATATCAAGCGGATTTTCAGGCCCGAATGCCCTTATTACTCTAAGAAGCGGGCTGCTTATCAATATACCCGCGAGTCCGGCGCTTATTCCGGAGGCCGCCGAAAGAAAAAGCCCCGTTCCGAATCTGTCCGATTCCTCCACAGAGAGAAGGAAGTAGTTCATCAGCGCCAGCGATATGCCCATTATACAGCAGCCGCATAGAAGGAATATTATCAGCGAATATCCCCAGGAGAACGTCCCGGGCGCGACTATCCACGAGAGCTGGACAAGCACAAGTATACAGCAGTAAAGTATTATCAATGGCCGCGGACCAGTTTCTTCTGCGAGTATTCCACTAAGGTATGAGATGAAAATTCCCCCCGCGAACTGGACGAGCGCGAAGAATATCGCCTTGTCGTAAGGTACCATGTAGCCCTCCTTCAAGGCCAGCATTGATATGGGAACGGTCATCATAATCAGCGAAATAGCCAGAATATACGAAGTCATCAGTCTTGTATACTTTGGGGTCTTGAACAGCTTCCGCAAATCGTTTTTTATGCTGCGCCGTGCGGAGTTGAGATTGAGAGGAGACTCTTTTATCGAGAAAATGAAATATGTGGATATACCTCCTATAACCGCACCGACTATAAGTATCCACTGGAAAAGCCACGTGTCCTGCCATTTTCTGAATAGCAGCACCAGTATTCCCAGACCGATAAGACCCATTATGTTGAATGTTTTGTATATGCCGGAGGTAAGTTTGCCGCGGTTGTCTTTAAACGCGATTTCTCCAACCAGCGGCTGCATTGATACCGCTCCGGCCGCACGGCATGAGTAGAAAAGGAATGCCCCCGCAATCAGTACGGTAATCCACAGATAGCCATTGCCTGCCCATTGTTTTATCAAAGGGGAGACCACCATCATGATAACCGCAATATTGCTGAGAAGCCAGAAAAACCCTATGGAGTTCGAGGCCCCGCAGCGACTTACCGAATACTTTCCCGCAAATATGAATATGAAGCCGAGGTAAGGAAGCGCCGCGAGCACTGCCGCAATGTAGTCCGGGCACCCGGCACTGATAGCGAAAAGCAGAAGAAGATTGTCCGCTATACATATATATGAAAGCGCGTTGAAGCCGGTGAATATCTTATACAGCTTCTGTCCGCGCAACTTTTCGTCATAAGACAATTCCCTGTCTACTATCATAAAAGTTACCCGCAAGGGCCCTCTTCATTTAAGAGGGATTAATGAAAGTCGAGCCACTCCGGTTCGTTATCAAAAATCCATCTGTAATAGTCTTTTTCCTTAAGATCCGAAGCCGCGTCCTCGTCCAGTATCACTACTGTTTTTGCGTGCAGCTGGAGCGCGGTCGCCGAGATCATCGACGTTACCGGACCCTCGACAGCTTTAGCTATTATAGACGCTTTTTCCTTTCCTGTCGCCAGTAAAACTATTTTTTTTGCATCGAGTATTGTTCCGACGCCCATTGTGAAGGCCCTTCTAGGCATATCCTCAGGGTTTTTGAACAAGCCCTGATTCTGCTGAATCGTTGTCGGCGTCAGAGCCTTTACCCTTGTTCTTGAGAAGAATGCCGAAAGCGGTTCATTGAACCCGATATGTCCCGAGCGGCCTATCCCTAGGAGTTGAAGGTCTATTCCGCCTGCCTCCTTCATGAGTTTTTCGTAATTCACCGCTTCGGCTGAGGGGTCTTTCGCCATGCCGTCGGGCAGATGGGTGTTCCGCAAATCCAGATTGACGTTATTGAAGAGATGCTGGTTCATGTAATATCTATACGATCCTTCGTTCCCAGGCGCCAGTCCTATATATTCATCAAGATTGAAGGTACGGGCGAGTGAAAAATCCAGGTTTTGCTTACGGTGCATTTCTGCCAGTTTTCCATAAACTATTTCCATTGTCCTGCCGGTTGCGAGTCCTATGACCAGATTCGGTTTCTTTTCCAGGTCTCTCTTTATCACTTCCGCTGTGAGCCTGGCTGCCGAATCGGTGTCCGGCCTTATTAAAACTTCCATTTCAATCTCCAGATTTTATTGTAAGAGGGTAAATTACCACGAAGAACCGAAGATTCACGGCGCTATTGAGATTTTTTCCTTACTATAATAAAATCTTGCCTCTTTTGTTTTCCATACAGGACATGCGGCTTTAATATTTAAAAACGGGACTTATCTTTAAAATGAAAAGCGAAACAAGGGGAGTTTAAATGAAAGTCTTACTGGTAAATGGAAGCCCGCATCGTGACGGGTGTACGCATTTAGCGTTGAGCGAAGTCGCGGAAACGCTTGAAAAAAACGGCCTCGAATCTGAAATTTTTCATATCGGAGCAAAACCTGTTCAGGACTGCACCGGATGTTTTCAATGCAAGGAGGAAAATATATCGGGATGCGTCTTCAAAGACAAACTTTATACTGACTTCGTCGACAAAATACAGCAGTGCGACGGAATCGTGATCGGTTCTCCCGTCTATTATGCGGGGCCTCCGGGAAGCCTCTGTTCAATTCTTGACCGGGTATTTTTCTCTGCCGGCAAATTCCTGAAGGGCAAGTGCGCCGCTGCCATCGTAAACTGTCGGCGCGGCGGAGCAAGCGCCGCATTTGACCGTCTGAACAAATATTTCACTATCAATCAGATGCCGGTAGTTTCGTCGCAGTACTGGAATTCGACCCACGGAATGAATCCCGATGAACTAAGGCAGGACCTCGAAGGTTTACAGACGATGCGTACCCTCGGAAATAATATTGCCTTTCTGGTGAAGTCAATCGGCGAATCCAAAGTAACTCCGCCTCCACAGGAGGAACGTATCGCCACAAACTTCATCTAAAAAAAACGCATTTTCCGGTTTTGTCGACCGAAAAATGCTTTTGAATGAAAGCAATACTTTTTATTTCAGGTTTCTGAAATATTCAATGGTTGCCGTCAGTCCTTTGTCAAAGTCGCTTGACGGCTTGAAGCCCGTCGCCTGAAGCTTGTCCACGGCCGCCATCGAGTGTTTTACATCTCCGGCTCTTTCCTGCTTATAGATTATTTCCGAGGATGAGTTCGTGATCACCTTTATTTTTTTGATTAGGTCGTTTATTGTTATCTTCTTGCCGTAGGCCACGTTATATACGCCCGTATTCTGGCTCTGCGACATGAATACGTTCGCCGCCACGATATCCTTAACAAAAATAAAGTCCCTCGTCTGCTCGCCATCCCCGAATACCGTTATTGGTTCGTTCGCCACCGCTTTTGCCGTGAATATCGGAACCGCCGCCGCATAGGCGCTGTTCGGGTCCTGACGCGGGCCGAAGACGTTGAAATATCTGAGGCATGCCGTCTGGAGTTTGCCCTCCTTCGCGAACATTGAGCAGTAGTATTCACCGTCGAGCTTTGTTACAGCATAAGGGCTTTTTGGTTCCGGCAACATCGTTTCGCGCTTCGGCACTTCCGGATTGTCTCCGTAAATCGCCGCACTGGTGCTGAAACAGAGTTTTTTTACGCCTGCCGCCGCCGCTTCTTCGAGAACAATCAATGTGCCTTCAGCATTCAGCTGCACACATTCGACGGGTTTAGCCATCGATTCCGGCACGCTTATCATCGCCGCGAGGTGAAAAACGTAGTCGACGCCCTGCATGGCTTTTTTCACGGCGCTTCTGTCCATTATGCTTGCTTCTATAAATTCGACGTCGAATCCGTTCAGGTTTTTCTTGAAACCCGACCTGAGATTGTCAAGTACTCTTACTTCCGCTTTTCCCTGGAAGTGCTCCACTATGTGACTCCCTATGAAGCCAGATCCTCCTGTTACAAGTACGCGCATTATATGGATTCCTTTCTAATACTTATGGTTTTCGAGATAATCCGGCAGCTTTGGTATATCAAGGGCTCCGCCGCCGCCGCGCATTGACTCTGCTCCTTTGCAGCCGGTCGCTACGCTGTAACGCGCCGCCTGCGGTGTCGATACGGGTGTGCCGATGTCTCGCAGATAGTCGAGGAAGCTTGACACTATGTCGGTATCCGAGCCGCCGTGTCCGCCCGCTGTCGGCATCATT
>Ga0154591_1122_pt3 | contig 45448 bp, 36 predicted proteins | sample RifGroF2_FD_116020 | JGI IMG/M metagenome (GOLD analysis project Ga0154591, IMG submission 116020) | Lentisphaerae bacterium GWF2_45_14
CAAGTTCCTTGCCTGTTCCGCTTTCGCCTAGTATGAGGACGGTGCTGTTGGTCCGTGAAATTTTTTCAATGAGTCTGTAGAGTTCCAGCATGGGTGTGGAGTCGCCCACTATGAAATTGAAATGGCACTGTGCGTGTAATGTCGTTTTAAGCACCTTGTTTTCGGCCAAGGCTGTTTCATAGGAAAGCGCCCTGTCAACAGTTAGGATAAGCTCCTCAAACTTAAATGGTTTGGTAATATAGTCGAAAGCTCCGTTCCTCATCGCGGCAACGGCGTTTTCCACATCGGCATACGCGGTCATCGTTATTATAGCCATCTGTGACTGGAGTTCGCGTGCCTCCGCAAGAAGTGCGATCCCGTCCATGCCGGGAAGTCTTATATCGGTTATCATAAGGTCAAACACATCTTCTCTCAGCAGCTTAAGGGCCTCCTTCGCGCATGTCGCTGATACAACGGTGTGCCCGCCCTTGCGCAATAAGGTGCGAAGGACTTCGATTATGCAGAGTTCATCATCAACTATAAGAATTCTTGCCATGTTTGGACCGCTGAATTAAGCTTCTCCTGAAAAGAAGAAACTAATGTATGGAACTGCTTTTTTCAAATCTGAGAAAATAAAAAACTCTTATTTGATGTATTTGCTCAGGTTTTTTAGAAGAAGTTTCTTTTCAAAAGAAATATTTTTCTCAAGCTCGCTGATAGTCGCGTATATGTCCATTCGCTCTTCGCCTTGGAACAGCATGACTCCAAGAATGGACGCGTTAAAGGCTCCGTGGGAGTTGCTGTCTGACATAAGTTCAAAAAGAAGCCCCCGCGGACTTTTGCTAATAGCTATTGACGCGGCTTTGACGTCGGATTCCGATGCCGCCGGCGAGGCTCTGAAAAAGTCCAATAACAGATTATTTACGGAATCCCCGGGCGCCTTGTTTTTGAGCGCCTCAATGCCAGCGTATAGAAAGCAGAGGAACGAATAAGACATTATGGAGGCCGGCCTGTAGTCGGCAAAACGTTTTTTCATGACGGCTTCCAGCTCTGACAGATTTGCCGCGTTCGCGAGTTTAAGCAGTGTTGCCTTTTCCCATAGTTCGGATGATGCGGTCGTATCGGTTACTTTTGAATCAATGAATTCGGCTATTTCAGAAGCAAAAAGCCTGTCGGAATAGATGCTTGAACTTTCGTACCGGCTTCTGGCATAAGCGCATGCAAGTATTCTAGCGCAGATGTCGGATGCATAGCATTGAAAAGGTTTCAGGTTGTTGACGAGCCATTTTCTGTCCTGTTCGGAACATCCTTTGACAATCTTGAGGGCTGATGCGCACCATGCAGTATCACCTTTGAAATCATTTTTGTCCGAATACTCGGATAGGAACTCATTGATAGTTTTCTCTATTGTCTGAACATCTGTTTTGGGTGACTCAAGCATTGCATATATGTTCAAGAGTCTTATTTTGACATCTTCTACTTCAGAAGAGTTTTTAAAATCAAACTTCTCAGCGGTTTTGATGGCGGCCTCTGGCACCCCGGACATCACGGCATATTCCATCAATAGGATGCACGCGGCTGTTTTCGTTTCGCCGTCTGTGAATGAGATTTCTATTTCGGTAAGGTAGTCAAGATATTTTTGGGCGGACTGTCCATCTCCGAGTTTGCCGGATACGAAGGCTGCCGAGAATGTCAGATACGGGGCCCATTTTCTGTTCTTGAAGCTTTCTCCAAAGAGCGCAGGATAGTTCAAGTCTTTCTCATATAGGGCGTTGACTGTTTTCCAGTTGAACGAGTCCAGCGCGGCCCCCATCGAAAAAAGCTTGAATACCGAATCCTCTTTGCGGAGGGTATTTTTCCCCATAAGAAAATTTCTGTAGGCTCTGACCTCGCCTGGGACAGCTTTTTCCCAATCCATGAAGGGCAGGCATTTGTCATTATCGGTAAACTCTTTCTGAAGTCCGGGAAGCATCGAAAAACTTCTCTTTAAAGATTCGATTTTAGTCTTCAGTTCCGGACTCCCTGTTTCCATCAGACCGAAACGGTTGAAGGCTGTCAGAAGGGGAAAAAGTTTTTCAGGAGCAAGATTGATCTCTTCCGGCTGAATGGCCGCGTGTTCCGCAAAAAACATTGACGCGAGTATGTCCGGTGTAAGCCTGTTATAACGGGTGGCGTAATTTTTGATCTCCGGCGCGTAACGGCGAAGAAAAGAAGTCGCGGCACATCGGGACGAAATGATCAGAAGAGCGTTTGATATGGAATAAGGGTCTTTCTTTTTGAGAGCCTCGGAAATGATTTTCCACTGCACCGCCGCCTCTGCTTCAAGCCGAGCCGACTCGATATCACTCATAAGCTCACGAAAAAGCTTCATGTCCTTATTCCAGGGATTCGGCGGGGTTAATGTTTTCATGTCGGGAAATTTACCGGCTCTTGCGAAGAAAAGAAGCATAGACGAAAGTTGCCCCTTGGTGAAGGACTCAGTTTCCTTTTTCGGCTGAAGCGTTGTTGCAACGATTGCGGCAAGCTCGTCATTTGAAAGCACGGTGGTCCTGATCTTTTTACCGAGAAGGGCCTTCCCATCATTCAGTACAAGTTTTATTTGGTCCTGATCCACTGAGTCTACCAGATATCCCTCCGGATATTCTTTTATTGGCAGGGTCTTGCCCTTAAGCAGTTCCTGTAAATTTTGAAGAAACGTGTTTGCCGGTCCGGATGATGCGAGAATCTCTCCAAAGAGATTTGCCTTTCGGCCCCATACTGAATTTGTTTTAGCCCCATACTTTTTCCGCCAAGACGTAAGCGATTCCTTGAAGGAATCGGCGGGGGTTGAATCATCGGGCGCCGTCAGTGCCGCGTTTAGCATGACATAATATTCATCTATCATCTGGTTTGTTCTTAGTCGTTCTCCGGGGTTCGGGGCAGGGGGCGGTGTTTTTTTCGGGACAGGCGCTGGCGGTTTTGCTGCTGTCCGCGGCGCCTTTGGCGCTACCAGTTTCTTCGTGGAGCGGGCATAAAGAACTGCAGTTATTTTTTTGAGATTCTCTTCCAGGCTCCTCTTGGACTGCGCCGTGAAAATTATTTCCGGAATCGAATATTTTTTTGAATCAGTTTTAAGTTTCTGGATTTCCTTCCTTATATTTTCAAGTTTTTGGGAGGCCTCTTTTTCTGCTACGATTTTTTTTAGTGTGCTTTCCATTGAGGCAAGGCGGGCAGTGAAATCTTCTCTGGAATCTTTTTCCTGTCTGCTGCGGAGTCCCTTCTTCTTCATTTCTTTGAGCATTTCAATCGCCTCTTTTGGCGAACGGCTGCCGGTCTCGCTAATAAAGTCCCGTATCATGTTTATTGCCGCATCTATGTCAAGAAACTGAATGTTTTCTTTTACCGACTGCCACTTTTGAAGCGTAACGGGGTCGGCGTTGAGCTTGGACGAGGCATCCAGTAGGTGGAATATGAGTGTGGCCAAGACGATTACCGCCGCTAAGAGAGCAGTAATGGTTCCTCCTAGAATAAACGAGGTTTTTTTCTTTTTTGCCGGACTTGTCGGAGAAGCCTGATGCTCAGGGGGGGCAGGCATAGGAATGAGGTTCCTCGGAACCGTGCCGGTCGATGAATTAGTTGAGCGAATTCCATGACTTTTGGCTTTTTCTCTGCCGCTTATAATACTTGCCAGTGTGCTTGTTACTTCATCCCACGATGTTGGGCGGGACGCGCTTTCCACAGAAAGGAGTTTTGCCGTAAACGAAGCCAGAGGCTGTTTTATTTCTTTATTGAAGGATTCAACCGGCCTGATGTTTTCCATCAATGGAGGCTTTCCTGAAAGCATAAAATAGAGCAACGCACCGAAGGAATAAATATCACTGCTTGAATTGAATGACGTATTTGTAGCCCCGCGCAGTTCCGGTGCAGTGAAAGGCCCTTGCGTTCCTGCCATTCGGTCCTCGGGTGTCAGGTATTCCAGAAGTCCAAAATCAGCGATTCTTGCGGCTGTCGGGCTGCTCATTATTATATTTTCGGGCTTGAGTTCCCCATGTGCGAGCGATTGCTTTTCCCATGCATAGTTCAAGGCCTTTGCGATGCATAATGCTAGCTTCAGTGCGGACTGTATCGTCATTTGTCCGTCCCTGGATATCTTTGAGGCAAGCGTTTCCTCGGCGATGAGTTCCGATGCCAGATAGTATATGCCGTCATTGGTAATCCCCGCATCGTATATCTGGATGATTCCGGGATGATTAAGACTCGCCGCCACGCGCGCCTTGCTGAAAAAACGTCCGACAAATATCGGGTCCTCTGATGGCTTGCGGGAGAGCACCTTAAGGGCGGCCTGTCTTTCCAGATTAAGCTGAAACGACCTGTAAACGGTCCACTGCGGCCCGCTCTCTATTTCGCCTAGTATTTTAAATCCGCTTATGACTGTTCCCGACTCAAGATTTTTCTCTTCAATGCGGGTCCCGCAGGTAGAGCATATCCGCTCCCCTGAAAAACCATCAAGGGAAATGTCAACCACGTTTTTACAGCTACGACAATAGCCCTTCACCGGACTCTCCACAATACTTAATATTTTTAAGCTAGAACTAACTCACGGGACTACTGTACACGTTAAAATGGACGAAAACAACAGTGCATTGCAATACTTCTTCCTTCAATCGGCCGGCATGCTCGGCGTTGTCGGGCAGAGTTTTTTCTCATGAATATACTTTTCCAGTAGATCACACGTTGCGCATTAAATTAGAAGAATTTCATCAGGGGACTTTGTTTTTTGCCGGATTACGGGCAATAATATCAAGCTGTTCTATAATGATGGAGTCAATATGAGATTTTTCCTTAAAATTATTTTTGCGGTACTGCTGACTGTGATTGTTTCATCCTGCGAGTACTGCAATTGGGCTTATTTCGAGGGCGAAGACACTCGCGCAAAGCTTTCAAACGTCAGGATAGGCATGACCAAACAAGAAGTCCTTGACCTTATGGGCGAGCCGCTTAAGAATGAAAAGTTCAACAAGCCTGATATCTGGTTTTACTATACAAATGTCCGTTGGGGAGACTCTCTTACTGTTCGCGAGGAAAGTACTCCCGTCGTTTTCAGTGAAGGCCGCGTCGTCGGCTGGGGCAATGACTACTACAAGACCGAATATGAGTTCAAGGATTGGGATGAGAGAATATATTCCGAAAGCGAACAACAGCAGCGCGAGGCCGTGCTGGGCAGTCTTACGGAAGCCCTTCAGAAGGATACTGAACTTCCCCAAAAAGATGACACCGCAGAGCGCGACCTTAAAAAGCTAATGGGTAAGTAGCTCTTTCATTTTCAGGAACTCCCTCTATATTCTCTTATGCATGTAATTACCGGGGGATTTTCGATGAAAAATCATCTTTACTTTCTTATCCTGTTTATTTCCTTTATCTCTTGCGCGGACGATTTTACCACTCTTTACGGAAAAGCGGAGAAGGACTACCTGGCCGGAAACTATTTGGACGCCTTCAATGGTTTCAACAGCATAGTAATCAATCCCTCTTCCGACGCCTTTCCGGGACTGGGGAAGGCTTTCTCTAATGCGTTTGAGTGCTTGGGAAGACTCAATAAATGGCCTAGAACTGATTCTTTCCGTGAGGACGCTCTCAAAGTACATCCATCCAACTGGCGGATACTTTCCATTGCTGGCAAATCCTTGAAAGCCGCCCCGCATTACGGGCGAATCATAAATGGTAAATTCGAGAGAGGTAGCTGGGGCGGAGTCAATTCCTCAGCCAGGGACAGGGCCATGTCTATAGCGTTGCTGGCAAAGGCTGTCAAGTTCATGGGCGGCAATGTATCGCCTTCTGAAAAAAGCGAAGTATATCTCCTGCTTGCCGACGCTCTCATGGCTCACTGTGGCGGGACTTATTCATGGAAACTTCAATCACTTACGGATGTGGTGAATCTTCCCGATTTTCAGAACGGTAATATTTACGGGCGCAGTTCCTATGCCCCGGTCGATAAGGATGGAAATCCGGTATTTTACAAAACGCCCGAGTCCTTCGGTTCCGCACGCAATGACGGCGAGAGATGGCGATGGGCCTTGTATATGGCTGAGAAAAACGGAAGCAGGACGGCCGCTCTAAAGTTGGCGGAATTCCTTGAAAACCAGTTCGGCGCCAGAACCCTTTATCATTCCCGTGATATTTTTGACAAGCTATCTGCCGAAGATGGTCCGTATTCTCTTTATTCGCTTGCGGACAATGAAACTATCGCGCTTCTCTCCACGGGCGTCAAGCGCTTTAAGCTTCCCGATGAATCCAATTATATAAAAATATACAGAAAAGCCTCCGCATTCAGAAACCTTGCGGATATATATATTGAGCGCAGGCAATATGAAAAGGCAGAAGAATGTCTTCGCGAATGTCTCAAGGCCGCAAATAATGGCGCTGATACTTTCAAGCAGATTACCGGAAATTTCGGAGAGTTCAAAGGAATGTCATCACAAGCAGCAGGGCTGAAAGCTCTTCTTAATTTTTCTTTCAGGAATGGAAAAGAGCTTAAGCTTACCGCACATAGGATTAAAATCAAAAAACTGCTTGATGATTTCAAGGCGTGTTTTTCGGGAAAATCAAAACAAATCCCTGATATACGTAATGTAGGCGAATATATCGTTGAGAAAAATAGGACTGAATACATAGGGGAACAGGTTGCGGAATGGACACAGAAACTTGAGCCAGCACCGCATCACTGGGGCTGCAATACAACAATCGAAACCCCGCTTTCGGACGCGGGCGCTTATCTTGTGGAAGGCCGTCTGCAGAATGGAAATACAAGCCGGATAGTCGTCTGGATAGAAGGCATTGTCCTAATCAGAAAAGCCGGGGATGAACGTAACATCTTTATGGTTTGCGATGCCGTTACCGGTGCGCCTGTGGCTGACTCAGGAATAGAGGTCTTTGGATACAATACCAGCGATAATGAAAACAGGATATGGGATTTTACGATAAAAACGGATACAAATGGCGTTGCTTTTTCTTATGACAATAGCAATTTTTATGAGACACTTATTGCGACGACGAAAGATGGCCGCCTTGCTTTTTCAGGGCCCGAAATACTCGGCTTTGAAAACAGGACAGACACTCAGAAATTTAGTAAGAAGTTTTGTATTACGGACAGGCCTGTCTACCGACCGGGCGATACGGTGAAATTCAAGATATGGTCTGCAACGCCAAGTTATGCCGAATCGACCGAATGGCCCGAAAAGGGCGAGTTGGTTGTAAATATAAACGATCCCGCCGGAACTGAGGTTTTTAAAGGTTCGACAAAACTGGACCGCTGGGGCGGTGTAAATCTGGAATTCAAAATCCCGCTGAATGCCAAACTCGGGATTTATCGTATCGCCGGCTGGGGAACTTTTCGCGTTGAGGAATACAAGAAGCCCGAGTTTGAGGTATTGATAGAAAATCCGAGGGAAACTGTTAAGCTGGGCGAGAAATTTACGACGTCGATCAATGTCCGCTACTACTTTGGCGCTCCGGTAACTAACGCTAAGGTTAAATATACCGTCAGTCGTGCCGTTTACAGAATGCAGTGGTTTCCGTCCGGGCCGTGGGACTGGCTTTACGGGAAGGGCTACTGGTGCTTTGCGAACCTTGTTCCGCCGCCATGGGCGGACGGGCGGCCCGAAACAGTCATGGCAAAAACAGTTGATGTCGGCCCTGATGGTTTGGTCAAAATCGAGGTCGATACGGCGGAGACGAAACAGATTTTCGGCGATAAAGATTATGAGTACACAATAGAGGCCGAAGTTACAGATAGTTCACGCCGTACGATTTACGGCACAGGCTCTGTGGTTGCTATCGCAAAACCTTTCAATGTTTATATATGGACAACAAACGGCTATTATAATTCTGGAGATACCATAAGCGTCTGTGCCGCCGCTAGGACATGCAATGGGATACCTGTCGCGGGGAAGGGGGTTCTCAAGCTCATCAAGATAAGATATGACAAAGACGGGAAATCCGCCGAAACCCTCGCGGAAAGCTGGCCGCTCGATACCGGCGAATCCGGTGAGGCGGTTATAAAAATCAAGGCCGCTCAAGCCGGACAGTTCAAGCTTCTCTATACGATTGTTGATGTGAAAAATAATTCCATTAACGGGGCATGTTATTTTAATGTTTTCGGAAAGGATGCAATTGATAATTCCTTTAAATTCAATGAGATAGAGCTTTTATGCGATAAGGCAGTATACTCTCCCGGCGAAGATGTTGCTCTTATGATTACCGCGGCGCGGAAGGATAGCACGGTTTATCTTTTTGTGAAACCGAAAAATGCGGCATATCCGAAGCCCGAAATTATAAAACTTGACGGTCATACGGCGCTTAAAAAGATCAGAGTCGAAAAGTCTGATATGCCGAACTTTTTTATTGAGGCTCTGACAGTTTCCGGCGCTAAAGTCTATACGGCCGTGAAGGAAATTCACGTGCCGCCTGAAAAGAAAGTCCTTAACGTGGAAGTCGTCAGCGTTAAGGCGAAGGTCAGTCCTTCTGAAAAAGTGCAAATAAAACTTAAGATAAGCGGGGCTGACGGCAAACCTGTGACGGGACAGACTGTTGTAACCGTCTACGATAAGTCTCTTGAATATATATCAGGCGGCAGCAATGTGCCTGCGATACTTCCCTTTTTCTGGAAATGGAAGAATTATTTTTATTCATATACACTGGACACCTTAAAAACATCCAGGAATATTTTTAAAGGTGGTGAGAAGAGACTATCTAACCTTGGTATGTTTGAGTCCTATAACGATGTTTTGTTGGGCGGTGATAATCTTTCTTGCGATGGGGAGGCTCCCGCACTTTCGGCCGGTTTTCTTAGAAAAGCAAAAAATGTTTTGGCGGAATCATCTGGAAGTTCGGAATCACCTGAACGTCCGGTAGTTGTGCGCGAGCATTTTGCGGATACCGCATTCTGGGCCTTCAATATAATTCCCGACAAGAACGGGGAGGCCGTCATCGAGCTGGTTATGCCGGAAAATCTCAGCACGTGGAAAGTAAAGGCGTGGACAATGGCGAGCGGCTGCCGTGTGGGGCAGGGCGAGACGGAACTCATTACTTCCAAAGATTTTATAGTGCGTATGGAAGCTCCGCGCTTCTTTGTCGAAGGCGATCAGGTAATGCTTTCGGCTATCATACATAATTACAACAAGGCCGCAAAAAAAGGGACTGTCTCAATCTCGTTCGAGGGAAATTCGCTCTCCCTTGCGGATACTCCGGCTAAACTTGACATCGAAATCCCGGCAGGCGGCGAAAAACGAGTTGACTGGCTGGTGAAGGCCCTGAAAGAAGGCCGCGAAACAGTAACGATGGCGTCTGTGGTCAGCGGCGATTCCGATGGCGTGAAAATGAGTTTCCCGGTACTCGTTCACGGCATGAAAAAACAGATATCGTTTTCGGGTTTTGTTCCAGCGGATAAAGTGGCGGCGTCAGCCGTTTTCCAGTTCGATGTCCCTGAAAAACTCAGAACGGAAGAAAGCGTGCTTGTAATCAATTTCCGTCCGTCTCTCGCCGGAGTACTTGCGGATGCCCTTCCATATCTCGCAAATTATCCCTACGGCTGCACGGAGCAGACGCTTAACAGTTTTCTTCCCGCGGTGATGGTAAGGACGGCGTTGGCGGATATGAAAATTACTTCGGCATGCCCGGAGCTTGATGAAGAACGGCTTTCCAATATTGTTGAAACGGGAATGAAAAAACTCATGGATATGCAGCTTCCCGATGGCGGATGGGGCTGGTTTCCGGGCGGGAGGAAATTTTCCGCACATCTCACATCAATTGTCCTGCATGGCTTGAAAATGGCATCGAAGGCTGGGATTGCCGTGGACGGCTCCGCCATTGAGCGCGCCAAAAATTGCTTAGTTAATTACCAAATCAAAAGAATTAAGGAGATAGCGGAAAAGGATCACAGTGTTGGCGATAGTGACGCGCTTGTTTTTCGTACTCTTGCCGAGTATTCGGTCAGGGACGGCAAAATGAAAAACTATCTTTATGAAAACCGCAAAGAGCTGGGGCTTTACGGGAAGACGCTTTTCGCTCTAGGCCTTGACCCTGCGGCAGACCGGCATATGCTGGAAAATCTCCTCAAGAATATCGAGCAGTACCTGATTCGCGATTCCGAAAATCAGACAGTGTATCTTGATGTGCCGCGTTCCTTCTGGTGGTTCTGGTATGGTGATGATATCGAGACACAAGCCCATTACCTTGAGCTTCTTATGGATATAAAGTCTGATTCGGATGTCATTCCTGGCCTTGTCAAATATATTGTCTGCAACCGGAAGAACTCCACTTACTGGAAATCCACGCGCGATACGGCTTACTGCATAGAGGCGCTGCTTGAATATTTCAGGAAAAGCGGCGAAAATGAAACCGATATGAATGTCGAAATTTTCCTTGACGGCAAATCCCTTGAAAAGTGGAAGGTAAACAAGGCAAATCTATTGTCGGTAGACGGGACTCTTCATCTTTCCGGCTCGAGGATTGCCGCGGGAAAGCATGTCGTCGAAATTCGTAAAAATGGTAACGGCCGCCTTTTCTGCGACGCATACTTTTCATATTTTTCGCTGGAGGATTTCATAACGGCAAGTGGATTGGATATCAAAATCAACCGCAATTACTACCTTCTGAAGAATAAGAATTCCAGTTCCGCCGCGCCAGGCGCACACGGTCAGCCGGTCGATGTGAAGGTCGGGTCTTTTGAGAAGCTTCAGCTTGGGGATCTTTCGACTGTTAAAAGTGGGGAAATGGTTGAAGTAGAGCTTGTTGTCGAAAGTAAGAACGACTATGAGTATATCATGTTTGAAGACATGAAGGCCGCCGGATTCGAAAGTGTAGAACTCAGAAGCGGCTACACTTCAAACGCGCTCGGCGCGTATATGGAGTTCAGGGATACGAAGGTTTGCTTTTTTGTGACTAATCTTCCACGCGGCAAGCATAGTATAAGCTATCGCCTTCGTGCGGAAACACCGGGGAGATTTAGTGCGCTTCCAGCACGTGTTGAGGCCATGTACGCGCCGGAGATTAACGCGAACTCGAATGAGATGAAAATCAAAATTGATGAATGATTTCCAGAGAGGGATGAGGCTCCTTAATGATTAGAACGGGATTATGCTGTATTTTCAAGGATGCGCCTCTGAAATTCAGACAGACGACAGCGAAGGCGCTTTCGGTTCTTTCCGCGAAAGAGAGGATTCGCAAGGTTTCCGGCCTCTGTCTTGAAAACACGAAAACACTTCTGAAAGCGCTTGAGACCGTAAGCAGTCTAAATATAAAGTCGTTCAGAATCCTTTCGCCGCTTTTTCCGATATATACGCACCCGGAATACGGTTATACGCTTGACTCACTGCCCGAACGCGATGAAATCATCAGCGTCTTCGAGAAAATAAGAAAGTTCCGTGCCGACAACGATATAAGGCTGAGTTTTCATCCAGACCAGTTTATCGTGATTTCCTCTCCCCGCATTTCCGTAGTGAGAAATTCGATATCCGAACTCCGCTATCAGGCGATGCTTTGCGAGCTTGTCGGCGCGGATGTCATAAATATCCATGCGGGCGGGGTTTACGGGGATAAGACTTCCGCGCTGAAATGCTTTGAAGCAAATTTTAAAGGGCTTCCGGCAAGTGTCGGAAAGTATATCACTCTTGAAAACGACGATGTGAGTTATACAGTAAAAGACCTTGCTCCGTTATGTCGCAGCCTGAAGATTCCGCTAGTCTATGACGTCCATCACCACCGCTGCAATCCCGACGGGCTGAGTATTTCCGTGGCGACTAAGCTTTGTGTCGAATCATGGAAGAGGTCAGGGGGGCATGAGGCGTATTTTCATATCTCGTCTCCGCGCGAAGGGTGGGGCTCCGGGAAGTCGAAACCCCATGCTGATTATATAGATATAAAAGATTTTCCGGATGACTGGCTCAAGCTTGAATACGATTTCACTCTTGATATCGAAGCGAAGGCCAAGGAACTTGCGGTACTTAAATTTATGAAGGAGAAGAAAATAGCTTCTCTTTTGAAAATATTATGATACCGGATTATCTTTATTCTCTCAAAAAAGGAAATCTTCACCATGAGTTCCGTTCTTCTTAAAACAATCTTTCTGCTGGCTCTTTCGAATATTTTCATGATATTTGCATGGTACGGGCATTTGAAAAATCTCAACAACAAGCCCCTGATGATTGCTGTTCTTGCCAGTTGGGGCATTGCGTTTTTCGAGTACATGATTCAAGTTCCCGCAAATCGGATAGGCCATACCGAATTGAGCCTTGGTCAGCTTAAAATCCTTCAGGAGGTCATAACGCTCGGCGTTTTTGTGCCGTTCGCCGTCTTCTACATGAAGGAGAGCATCAAGCTGGACTACCTTTGGGCAGGCCTTTGTCTGATGGGCGCCGTTTTCTTTATCTTCCGAAGCAGCGGAAAATAATTATGCCAATGTTTTTTTAATCGCCTGATTGATTCTCTCGCGTTTGTTAAGGAGCCATTCCTTGCCGCGCGGATAGTTGTCCATGGCGAATCTGCCGTTCACATCTTCCTTGAGAAGCTTTGATGTTTTTTCTCTGCCAATCATTGATTCAAGAAGTTTCAGCGCGCGGAGGTCCTGAAGTCCCTCACGCATGACTTCATGACGTATTGAATCGACCGGGCCGTTCTCTCCCGGATAGACGAGGAACGCATCGCCTGACGGAAAGGCCTTGCCCGCATCGGTAATTTCGTAAGGGTTGATTTCCTTTATCGAATACTGAGAATACCAGAAGTTATAGCCCCAGTGCAGAAAGCCGCCGATTTCATAATCGTAGAGGAGCATGCCGAGAATCCTGTTTCTTTCTGACGGCATGGCAAAGAAGCGGTTCGGTACCTTTATGGCTTGACTGCAGCAATAATATGTCCAGAGGTCTTTGATTTTTCTTTCCCTGAAGGGTTCTATGTGGTTGTTTGATGGAACGGGATTTTTTACAAGACCCGAGTCGTAGAAATCTATACTTGAGAGGGCATCCATTATGGTCATGCCTTCCAGATGGGGAGCTGCGGCTTCCAGGGCTTTGCGATAGGATTCCATGTGTTGTACTCCGGGCTCATCAGAGATATGGAATACGCAGATTGACTCGAGTTTATTTTCTCTGATGAATCTTCTGAGTGCCGGGAGAAATTGGGCGAGAAAATTTTTGTAATCGTCTCCAGCCGCATCGGTTTCCCATCCGAATATTTTCTTTTCAACGCCGTTTTCCCTGGCTATTATTTTTGGTGCGTGTCCAGCTCCCCACTGTGTGAAGAGATGCGAGAACTCGATATATTTTATATTGTTGCGGAAGAGCATATCTATCCAGCGTGTGAGTCTGCTGAACTCAAAACTGTATTTATCAGCCTTTTTTTCTATATCAACGAGTTGAACTGTCAGCCTTTCACCGTCGACTTTAGTATCCAGTGGCGGAGTGAAGAGCGGGGTCAATATCATATTTATCCCGTGCTCAGAGGCGTTTTTAACGAATTTCTCGACGAGTGTCCAGTATTTTTCGCTCCAGACTTCCGCGTTGTAACGTGTCGCTATGCAGTCGCTGTGGAACCATTCGGTATGCTTTAATATTTGCTCCGGCAGCGCGGCATTTATTATTTCAAGAGCGAACTCTTCGCTTTTTGTGACGGGGCCTTCGGGGAGTTCGAAATTGAGGGATATTTTTATTTTATATATTTCGGCTTTGTACGAGGACGGTATATTCACGGTAATCCAGAGGCTGCGCCATTGGCATGGAACGACTTGCGTTTTCTCGAAGTCATTCAATATGTCAGGGTACATTCCAGCGCTTTTTTTCAGGAAGTTGTCGTCGAAGAGATTTGAGGCCACATTGCATGGGGCCAGTTCGACCGCTCTTATTTGTACAATGTCTTTCAGCGGCGAATCGATTGAAACGCCTATATCTTTAATCATGCGGTCGCTATAGTATGCCAGTTGGAATGAGTATACCTCGCCCAGCAGTGCGGAACCATTTTTAAATTCGGTGTCAGGAAGAGATTCCTCGCCGAAAACTTTAGTTAGGGAACTTAGGAGACGTGTTTGAAAATTTATTTTCATGATATATTTTCTCCTTTGAATTGTTTGTTATCATTTTAATATATTGTATCGATACGCGATGCAATTTCAACAAGTTTTCGAAAAATTATGAAAAAAAAAAGTATAAACAGCGCGACGAAGCATAGGCAGCTCCTTGATATTCTGCGTTCGGAAATAGAAAGAAAAGCCTTCAAGAATAATAAGTTCCATACCGTAAGAAAGCTTATGGACGCTTATTCCGTGAGTCAAGCCACCGTGACAAGGGCGTTGGAAGCGCTTCTTAACGAGGGATTGATATACAGTGTGCCGGGAAAGGGACTCTTCGTCTCCGCGGTAAAAAAAGATCAGGAGCTTCGTGCGGGTCTTAAGGTACTTAACTACATTGTTCGGGACAACGATATATTCAGTCCATGTTCCAGTCCCGCAAATTGGTTTGTAAGCAAGGATATTCTGGAGGGCGTACTGGGCGAGGCCTATTCAAGAGGATACTTTGTAAATATTATTCCGTCTGGTGGAAATCTGGACAATAGAACATACATCGAATCGATTATTGATTGTCCCAGGGAAAGCGTCTTTATCTTTTCCTGCTATAATATATATGAGGACATGATACAGCGCTGCATAAATAAAAACGTCCCATATTCCGTATACTGCTGGCACGAAAAGCAAAACAGGAAAATAAATCAGCTCTGGGTCGATATAGAACACGCAGCCTATACAATTACAAAATATCTTATACGATTAGGCCATAAGGAGATCGGCTTTGTCGGCGGAGCTCTAGCCAGCCATCGTTATAAGGGTTTTCGCAAAGCGATGCGGGAGGCCGCACTCAAGTGTCCTGCGTCGCGCGTCCTGATTTTCGAAGAAGGTTCCATTGAGGGTACCGCCGCTGCGGCCGAAGATTTTCTTCGATCAAATCCCGGCATAACTGCTCTTTCCTGCTCAAGCGATATGCGTGCGATTGGTGTTATGAAAGCGGCTTCGGCGTTGCGAATAAATGTGCCTGGTGATCTTTCCATAGCTGGTATTGACGATATTTCCGAACTTTATCCGGTCTCGCCGGAGCTTACTACGATGCGTTTTCCCCGCAAGGAGCTGGGGCGCGCCCTTGTCAATCTCGTCGACGGAATAAAAAAGTCGGGACTCGTCGAAACGAGCCTTCTTTATACCTCTCTTGCGGAAAAGGATTCCTGCCGGAAAATCAGAAAAGGATTCAACTAGCCACGCACGGTCAGTGTCACTATGTACAGCACGTAAATGCTGAGGAAAACAGCTCCTTCTGTTCTGCTGATATTTTTTTTAGTCCACATAAATGGAAGCAGCAGCAAAGCTAGAACCGCCACGGTGAAAAGGTCCATGTTGTTTATTCCAGGCGCAGTTATCGGGACAATCATCCCGGCAAATCCAAGTATTCCCAGAATATTGAAGATGCACGAACCTACGATATTACCTATGGCGATATCTGCTTCCTTTTTTATGGCCGCGACTACCGAAGTAGCGAGTTCGGGCAGGCTTGTTCCGATAGCGACTATGGTAAGACCGATGACTGCTTCACTGGCGCCGAGCCAGCGCGCGAGTTCTACAGCCCCTCTTATCAGGCACTCCGAGCCGCCAACCAAAATCAGCAGTCCTGCGATAATGAGGACTATTTGCAATGGCACACTTCTTGCCAGAAGGGATTTTTCATTTTTGAAATCAATCTCAGCTTCGTCAGCAACATCTTTTCCTTTGATGTTCTGAATACGCGCCATTCTTATATTTATGAGGGTATAAGCGATAAAAAGAGCAAACATCGTCGCGGCCTCGAAACGCCCGATTGTTCCGTTCATCAGGAAAGAACAGCAGAGCAACGTCGCGAATATCATGACTGGCGTGTCGAATTTTATAAGCTGATTTTTGACTTTAAGCGGGGCAATAAGGGCAGCAAGTCCGAGAATGAGGGCAATGTTGCATATATTTGAACCGATGACGTTCCCTGCCGCTATGTCGCCCTTGCCGGTGGCGGCTGCCTCAAGGCTTACTATGAATTCCGGCATGCTTGTTCCGCACGCGACTATCGTAAGACCGATAAGAAGCGGTGTGACCCCCAGTTTGAATGCGAGGTGGGAACTTCCTTTTACAAGGAATTCCGCGCCGTAGTAAAGCATTACGAGTCCGAAGAGCAGCAAAATAACAGTCATGCAGATATCCAGCCTTTCTTTATTATGCGGATTCCAATAAATATAGCTGAAGAAGCGTCAAAGACAATCTTAATCGGCGTCGTCCAGCTTTTTTGAGCCCGAGCGGGGATGCGCCTTCGCGTAGACGGCCTTCAATCTTTCCGAGCTTACGTGTGTATAAATTTGAGTGGTTGAAAGATTTGCGTGTCCGAGCATTTCCTGTACGCTTCTAAGGTCCGCACCAGCGTCCAGCAGGTGTGTCGCAAATGAATGCCTGAGCTTGTGAGGCGTCAGGTCCCGGGGCAGTCCCGCCATTGTAAGATAGCTCTTGAGCGAACGCTGTATTGATCGGACGGAGAGCCGTCCCCCGTCATGATTGATAAATAATGGCGACTCCCTTCTTGAATCTGAAGTCCATGCGCTTCTTATTTTTAGATAACGGTTTATGGCGCTTGTCGCAAGTTTGCCCAGCGCACATATACGTTCTTTTTTACCTTTGCCGCGCACCTTTGCAACGTCTGAAATGAGGTCTATTGAGCCTATGTTCAGGCCCGCCGCTTCACTTATTCGCATTCCGCCGCTGTAGATGGTTTCCAGTATCGCCGAATCCCTTGCCGCGGCGAGAACAGCATGGTTTTCGTCTTTCGCGACTCCTTTTTCGGCGGCGTCTTTCCAGTATGCCGTGGGCGCGTCGAGGAGCTTTGTTATCTGGTCAACTGTCAGGAACTTGGGGAGTTTCTGTTCTCGTTTTGGAGATGTAAGTCCGATGAACGGGTTCTGTTTTACGAATTCCTCACGGACGAGGAACCTGAAGAACGATCTCATTGCCGAAATCTTCCTCTGAATTGATGTACGGGCCTCTTTCAGTTCCTGGAGCGCGAGTATGAACTTCCTTGCATCGTAGATGCTTACATTGTTCCATTCGGCGGAGCCGTCTTTTACCTCCATCACAAGTTCCGCAAACTGGATCATGTCGATGCGGTAACTGTCGAGGGTATGTTCTGAGGCCTGCCTTTCATTGGCAAGATAGCTCAGAAACGCACCCAGTGCTTTATCTTCCATCAATCGCCTTTATCCCTTTTGGTCATTGCGGCCTTTATAAATCCTTTGAAAAGCGGATGGGCCTTCAGTGGGGTTGACTTGAATTCCGGGTGGAACTGGCATGCGGCGAACCAAGGATGATCTTTTATTTCAACGATTTCGACAAGTGTTCCGTCCGGTGACATTCCGGCAAACGTGAGGCCTGCCTTTTCAAAATCGTTTTTAAAGGCGGAGTTGAATTCGTAACGGTGGCGGTGTCTTTCATCGATTTTTTCGGAACCGTAGACGCCTTCGGAAATTGTTCCCGGAGTCAGCATGCATGGATATGAGCCTAGACGCATTGTTCCGCCCTTTGCCGTGACGTTCCTCTGCTCTTCCATAAGGTCGATTACCGGATGTTCTGTTTTGATGTTGAACTCAGTACTGTCCGCGTCCTTATATCCGAGGACGTTTCTTGCGAACTCAATGACCGCGCACTGCATTCCGAGGCATATTCCGAAGAACGGTATCCTGTTAGTCCTAGCGTAGTTTATTGCTTGTACCTTTCCGTTCACGCCGCGGTCGCCGAAGCCGCCCGGGATAAGAAGCCCGTGTATATCCTTCAAAAGTTCTCTGCCTGCCTTTGTTTCAATATCTTCGGCCTCTATCATTTTTATGCAGACTTTTACGCTGTTTGCGATTGCTCCGTGCGCGAGGGCCTCGTAAATGCTCTTGTATGCGTCGCGAAGGCTTATATATTTGCCGACCACTGCGATGTTGACCAAGCCTTCGGCTGGATTTATGACGGTATGCACCATCTTTTCCCAACTGCTGATCTCAAGTTCTTTTTCGGGTAGCCCCATAAGTCTGAGGATTGCTTTGTCTACTCCTTGTTTCGCAAGTTCGACTGGTACCTCGTATATGGAGTTTTCTACATCTTTTTCCTCAAACACCAAATCACGTTTTACGTTACAGAAGAGTGCCAGCTTTACCTTGTGCTCTTCCTCCATAGAGCGTTCCGTACGACAGACCAGAATGTCGGGGATTATCCCAATCTCTCGGAGCAGCGCCACCGACTGTTGGGACGGCTTGGTCTTCATTTCGCCCGCAGCTTTTATGTAGGGAATGAGCGTCAGATGTATCGAAAGCGCATTTTCAAAGCCCAACTCCTGCCGGAGCTCACGTATCGCCTCAAGAAACGGCAGCGACTCAATGTCGCCGACCGTACCGCCGATTTCGTTTATAACGATATCGACATCCTTTGAGTCAAGCGCGAGCATTGATACTTTTACCTCATTGGTTACGTGGGGGATGACCTGTACTGTCCCGCCTAGGTAGCCGCCCTCCCGTTCCCTTGAAAGCACAGTGCTGTAAATTCGGCCCGCCGTAAAATTGCTCGCCTTTGAACATGTTATCCCCGCGAACCTCTCATAGTGCCCAAGGTCAAGGTCTGTTTCCGCTCCGTCATCGGTAACATAGACTTCGCCATGCTGGTAGGGCGACATTGTACCCGGGTCAACATTCAGGTATGGGTCAAGTTTCTGCATGCTTACCCTGTAGCCGCGGCTCCTGAGCAGCATCGCTATTGATGCGGCGGTTATCCCTTTTCCCAGCGATGAAACAACTCCGCCGGTTACAAAAATATGCTTCGTCATGATTCCTCCGGAAAATATGAATAGTAACGTGACAGACAATTAATATCATGTAATATCCATTTGAATCCCGAAAAAACAAATCACTCAACGTCCTAATTTATTCTTTTCATACTGAGATTTTTTCATGTGCCACCATGTTCCCCTGAGCCGAGTCCGTTTTTAATCAGGAAGCTTATTAATTTCATTATTTTTCAGGATCGGCCCGTGAAAATTTCAGAAACTTTGCTATCTTTAGCTTTTAAAATTGTGAAGGAATTTCTATGGAAGAAGAGAGTCCTAAGCGAATCCTTTACGCTAAAAAGGAAATGGATGCCGCCGTAACGGACGTGGCACGCATGATAATTTCCGAATTCCCGGCAGAGTCACTTGATTCTCTCGCATTTCTGGGCATTCAGAAAAATGGTATCCCATTCAGTGCCAGGCTCCTCGCTGAAATTAAGGCCATTACCGGCAAGGACCTCGAGTCAGGTACAATCGATATAACCATGCACCGTGACGATATCGGAATGAGAAAAGCACTTCCGGTGATAAGGGAAACCAATATCCCGTTTGATATTAATGAGCGAATCATTATTCTTGTAGATGATCTTCTCCAGACAGGACGCACAATCAGAGCAGCGCTTGACGTCGTGACCGATTACGGCAGGCCGGATCTTATAAGACTGGCTGTCCTTCTTGACTGCGGCTCAAGAGAATATCCGATAAGTGCGGATTATACGGGAATAGTATCTTTTTCTGTCCCGCCGGACAGGAAAATTGAAGTCGAATGGGAGGAGTACGAAGGTACCGACCTTGTCGTTGAGATTGAACGTTTGCCAATGAACAGATAAATAAGGTTTTTTTATGGAACAGCGTTGGACAAGAAAAGACCTTCTCAGCCTGGAGGACCTTTCCGACTGGGAAATAAACTTGATCCTGGATACGGCTCAGGAATTCAAAAAGGTATCTCAGCGCAAAGTCAAAAAAGTCCCGGCACTGAGAGGTAAAACCGTAGTTAATTTTTTTATCGAACCCAGCACCAGAACTCGGATTTCGTTCGAACTGGCAGAGCAGCGCCTCAGCGCGGATATAATAAACGTAAGCGCTTCATCGAGCAGTATTTCCAAGGGCGAAACACTACTCGATACAGCGAAAAACATAGAAGCCCTCCAGGTTGACCTCATCGTGATGCGTCACTCCGCAGCCGGAGCTCCTAATTTCATCGCCAGCCGAGTAAAATCAGGCGTCATTAATGCAGGCGACGGCGCTCACAGCCATCCGACGCAGGCACTCCTCGACCTCTTTACGATTAGGGAGAAAAAGGGCAAGATAAAAGGACTGAATGTTTCAATCATAGGCGATATACTTCACAGTCGTGTGGCCAGAAGCGACCTTTGGGGCCTGCTGAGCCTCGGGGCGAATGTCACTCTCGCGGGGCCAGCTACCCTGGTACCTCGCGAATTCGCCAAAATAGACCGCGTAAAGGTCTGCCACAATATGCGGGAGGCCGTTGAGGGCGCAGATGTTATAAATCTTCTCCGCATCCAACACGAGCGCCAGAGAGCCGGATTCTTTCCCAGTATAAATGAATATTCCAACGTCTTCGGATTGAGCAAGGAGACCATGAAATATGTTAAGCCGGACGCTCTTATAATGCATCCGGGGCCGATAAACAGAGGCGTTGAACTCGACTCTTCTATCGCTGATGGCAGCCAGTCTGTTATTCTAGAACAGGTTACAAATGGGCTTGCAGTCAGGATGGCGGTGTTGTTTCTAGTTGCGGGGTGCTTGAAAAATGACTGAGAAAAATTCCTGGATAATAAAAGGCGGCAGACTTATCGATCCTGTTCGTGGTATCGACGAAATAAGGGATATCGGGATCATGGACGGCTTTGTCGCGGATGTCGCAGAAGTGCCCTCGTCCGCTCAAACAATTATGGCAGAAGGTCTTATTGTCGCCCCTGGTCTTATCGACATGCACGTGCACCTCCGCCAGCCCGGGAAAACCGCGGCTGAAACAATAGCAACCGGCACTTTCGCCGCTGCCGCCGGAGGCTTTACCAGCATCCTTCCTATGCCTAATACTTCGCCCGTCGCGGATACCCCGGCGTCCATCGAATACATCAGGGCGCATGCCCTTCGGGAAGGCGTTGTCAAGGTACTTCCAGTCGGCGCTATGACAAAGGGCAGCGAAGGCAAGGAAATGGCGGGAATCGGCGGACTCAAAAAAGCGGGCGTAGTCGCACTTTCTGATGACGGAAAATGCGTTCAGAATCATGAAATTATGCGTCACCTCGTCGAATACTCAAAATCATTCAACCTTCCCATACTCGACCATTGCGAGGACGAAATCCTAATGAGCGGCGGAGTGATGCACGATGGGTACTGGTCCGTTATCCTCGGCATGCGCGGAATTACATCGGCAGTCGAAGAAATGATGGTTGCCAGGGATGTTATCCTTGCAAGAATGGCGGGATGGAAAATCCATATACAGCATATAAGTGCCAGGGAAAGCATAGAACTCGTGAGAAATGCCAGGCGAAGGGGCATAATGATCTCCGCCGAGGCCACTCCCCATCATATCGCGTTAACCGATGAGTGTGTGAAAAATTTCGATACCAATTATAAGATGAACCCGCCACTCAGGTCCGAGGATGACCGCCAGGCAATTATCGCAGCTTTGAAGGATGGTACGATAAGCGTTATCGCCTCTGACCATGCTCCTCATACCGAAACCGAAAAACTTGTGGAATTCGACTATGCCCCATTCGGGATTGTCGGTCTCGAAACGGCAGTATCCATTTGTCTTACCGAACTTTACCACAAAGGGTATCTCACGCTTTCCGAATTGATCTCCAAATGGACGAAGGGCCCTGCCGAAGTCCTGGGGCTTGATATCGGAACCCTGAATGAAGGGATGCCCGCCGACATTACAATCATAGACACTGAAACTGAGTTTGTGATTGATAAGGAAAGGTTCCTTTCCAAGTCTAGGAACACCCCGTTCCACGGCTGTAAAGTCAAAGGCCGCCCCGTCGCCACGATCGTCAACGGAATTTTCGTACATAACTTAATGAGTTGATATTGCTGCAAGAGGTTTGGTAAAATTCTTGAATCAGAAGGTCGGCTAAGTCAACTAATCCATTAGTTGTTTGCGCCGCCGTACCCATCGTTTTCCCATGAGGAAGGTCTGTTTTGAGGTAGCGGACTGATGCCGCTCTTTTCGTATTTATTCTGGCAGCCGGAGAGCGCCAGGAGCATGCCCATGAACACGCACACGCACACACACACAATAGCATTGGTAATTTTCATGAGTTCAACCTTAGAAAAGTCCGCCGTTCTGCATTTCCATGACCTGGAAGACGATAGCCGCCAGGAGCGCAATCATCGAAAGTATTGAAGTAATCATCGGCAATTTTGTTTTAAGCATGTTTTTTCTCCGATACAATAGTTTTATTCGGCAGCTTCAGAGGAGGAATCGTCGGAAGATGATTCTTCTGTCTTCTCTTCTTTTTCTTCTTCCTTCTTCGGTTCCGCTTTGTCTTCTTCCGGTTTCTTTTCCTCGACCTTTTTTACCTCTTTGCTCTTAAGAATACCGGTTATGGCATCTTCGCTGAAGTAGACGGTATCGCCGATTTTAACTGCGGATGACCCTTTAGGGTTGGGGAGAACATTTGCAATGGCGCAATTATCATAAACCTTTGTTATTTTTATCTTACCCACGAACTGATTGTCGGTACCAAGGTCACGAGCAACAACCATTTCTTCATTGGCCGGCAGCATGACTACATTGTCAATCTCTCTCTTTCCGACTTGCTGTTTGACTTTCGTGTGTTTGCCCAGATCGATTACGACAAAATCCCATTTGTCATTCATTTCGACGACTTTACCCTTGAGGTATTTGAGAAGACGCGGGTCGCCGTCTTCAAGAATTGTTATATCTTCTTTATTGCCTTCGCCGCTTCCGGAAAGCTGCGAAATTTGCTTCTTGAGACCATCTATTTCGTTGCCTTTAGTTGAAACGGCTTTTTCGAGAGAGACTATTTTCTGTTCTCTTTCTTCGAGTTTTACCTCGGTTGTCTTTGTCCTGTCTTTTTCGTTCATGAGGTCTTTTTTCGTCTGCTCAAAATTGTTCATAAGAGCTTCCGCGGCGGTAACCGTATCTTTGAGGGATGTTTCAAAATCATCACCGCCCAGAGTGGGGGAAGATGCTCCGACTGCGGAGGCGAGTTGACCTATATGTGACTCGTATGAAGTCATCCGCTTGTTTATCTTGGTAACTTTAGCATCAAAATTTTTGACGGGATCTTTGTACTTTTCAAAGTCTTTGAGCTCGGAAGCGCTGGCCTTTACGCCAATCTTATTGCAGGATGTAACGAAGCCTTGTATCACTCCGTTGTTTCTTTCCTGAGACTTTTTAACGAGTTCAAGGAGCTTATCTTTTCCAGTTGAGTAGCCGTTGACTGACTTCATCGCGTCAGCCTCGGCGATTCCTTCAAGCTCGAGGGTCGTGGCGATTTCTTTCATAGCCACCGCCATAGAGTCGCGTTGCATAATGACCGCTTCTGCCTGTTTCGGGAGTTCGGGGAGAACTTTGTCAAGGTCTTCAAATTTGGTATGGGATAGATTCATTTTCTGGAGCTTTTGGGCGTATTTTGTGTCGCTGCCGGCGTCAAGGCTGGTGGCTGTCTGATTTATACATCCGGCCATTTTGTCCCATCCGGTAACGAGAACTTCCCGCTTTTTCCCGAGGAGAAATGACATTGCCGCGGCGCCGAGCGCAAGCACTAGGATCACGATACTAACGACTTTGTTTACCGTACCCATTTAAGTCTCCTAAATTTATATAAAATTTATATTTCCATTAAAAGATTATTTTCAACGAATAAACACTAATATTAACACGGTAATTTCACATTTCAAACGAGAAATAAAGTAATTCCTTGAAAAAAAAGATCAGCGCCGTCTCAACGGGGTTAAAGGTTTTTCTGAAACACAATTGCGATTATGCATAGCTATGAACATGGCACAGTTGAAGGAATCCTAGCTCTGTGCGTGCGCCTTGCCCTTTTTTAGCATGCGTTCTCGCATTTACATTTACATGCACATTTTTAGGCACAACCCGACGTTTCCGTGCGCCTTCCCTCAGTAAATATGGTATTTTTTGAGGAATTTTTCTTTTCCGAAATCATCAATTGATGGGTAATAACCAAAATAATCTTCTCTTACGTGGGATTCAAAAACTTTTCTTATGATGTCCTCGGTATACCTGTCCTTAAAAATTTCGATGGCTTCTTCGACGGCTTCCTTGCAATGACGGTATTTTCTGTGTTCATAAGGATTGAAGCCTGCCAGCACTCCCGTCCGGCAAAATTCATTAAAGCTCTTGTGGTCAAAAAGTCCGTCTATCCATTCGTGAATATCTGCGGCTTCAACTCCGAATTTTTCCAGAGTCACTTTTTTGTGTGTGGCAATTTTCATCTATGCCGCCCCTTTGAAATCAAAGCTTAATTTAGATTGGAACGCGGCTGTCTGGGAAAAGACTTCCTTCAAAATATCGAGTTCAGCGGCGGTCAGATTTTTGGGATTTATGTAGTTGTCCGGTTCTTTTCCGCTTTCGATTAAAAGTACCTGATGCTTGAAACGAAGTTGTATCAGAAAGTTATAGACCTGAACCGCCTCTTGATGTGTGGATTCTGATATTAGGCCATTCTCAAGCAGCTTGTCAAGCCTGAAAAGAGTGTTTGTTATGTCAATCTTGTTTTTCAGACAATAGATTCTGGCAAAATTTATAATCGGCTTCATTGCTTCTTTTACGCTGAATGTCTCTGCGTGTTGTCCCTTTGTCTTTACGGAAATCTTACCGAACATGCCGACTGGCGGATTGTAGAGAAGGCAGTTCTGAGCCAGGTGCAGAAAGAACTGGGGTGTGATAGCCAGCAATTCATCAATATGCTGCCTAAGGCTATTTGTCAGCTGTTTCCCGCCATATATGCTTCTGAAGTCAAAGAAAATATTGAATTCAAGTAGGTGCTGGGGACTTGCCGCCGTTATCCATTCGGTAAAATATTTTTCCCATTCAGAAAGTGAGCAACGCCATTTTGGGTTGGTTGCCATGATGTTGCCTTCGCATTTTTTGTAGCCCGCTTTTCCAAGCCATTCACAGATTATTTCACTTAACTTCTTGAAATATATTTCCACTATTTCCTTGTCCTCTGCCGGGACATCCTCGTAGATTATCGCGTTGTCCTGGTCGGTTAAAAGTGTTTCCTCCATCCTTCCTTCACTGCCCATTACCATAAATGAAAACTGCGCTGGCGGCTTGCCCAATTCTTTAATGGCAAAGGTTATAAATTTTTTGAGTATAAGGTCTGAAATTTCTGAATTGATCTTAGTAATACTTTTTGTGTCCGCTCCGCAATCTATTAACGCTTTTACCAGGATAGGCAGTTTGTCTCGTGTGGAAATTATTTCCTCCGCGTTTTCAGCTTTTTCGATTTCATGGAGTGTTGCTGCGGGAGAGTACCTTTGCACCTGTAAAAGCTCGTTATTGCCGATAATGCCTATGATTTTTTCGTCTTTATCCCTAACCGCGAGATGGTCCACTCCTTTTTCCTGCATTTCTATGGCGGCTTCAAGGACAAGAGCCTGATTGGAAATGGAGACAAGAGGGAAACTCATGATTTCACTTATCGGCGTGTGGGCATCTGTTCCCTTCGCAACGACCCCTGACATGTCATTATCGGTCACGATTCCCGCAAAATCTCCGTTTTCAGATTCAAGAAGCAAGCACGTGCTCTGTCTTTTCCTCATCAATTGCGCGGCGTCTTTAATGGATGAGTTTTTCCTGCAGGAAGCGACTTCTTTAAGGCAGCATTTTAATGGCTGGTGCAGAAAAAACAGAGCCGTCTGAAGCTCTGTAATAAGGCGTTCTCTTTCCTCTTCCAGCTTTTTCTGTTCAATCTGTTTCTGACCGCTGACATCCTTAACAATAGAGACAAACCCCTTTTTCCCCGCAAAAGATATGACGGTGCTGGAAAGAATAGCATCAAAAAAAGAGCCGTCTTTTCTTTTAAGCCGCGTCTCGCATTGCTCCGGGACTTCCACTCCTTCAAAAAGAGACTCAAAATAATTGTCGCCAGTGCCAGATATTATTTCACCGAAGTTTATTTTCTCCAGCTCGGCTGCGGAGTATCCCATCATGGAAAGGAAGGCCAAGTTGGAATGGAAAAATCGTCCCTCAAGGAACATTATCAATCCTTCAGTAGATGCCTCCACCAGAGCTTTGTATTTTTCACGCGATTCCCTCAATCCTTCTTTTGCCGATTCTTTTTCACGCTCTATTTTCAAGCTTTGCTGCGCCACAAAAAAGAGAAGCAATGAAACAAATCCCATGATTCCCAGTGAAATTGCGAATATTCGGTTTGTCATCAAGGAAATCTCTTGTTTAACATCCTCAAGATAAATTCCGGTGCCAAGAATCCATCCCCAAGGTTTGAAGCCTTTCACATATGACAGTTTTTGCTCCACTCTTTGCGGCTGATCTTTCCACTGCCACATGTAGGATATAAAACCACTTCCGCTTTTTTTCACCAAGTTCACCGATTCAAGAAAAAGCTTCCTGTGTGCCTGATCCTGGTAGTTGGTCAGGTCTTTGCCCACGAGTTCTGGCTTGTAGGGGTGAGATATCATTTTGGGGGACATATCAATGATCCAGAAATAGTCTTTGCGCGAGTTTCCGTAGCGTAGAGCCTGTACGCGAAATATGGCCCTTTGCTTTGCTTCTTCTAAGCTTGTTTCTCCACTTTTATACATTGCCTCCGACTCTTCCAGAATGCTCCATGCTGTGTCGGTTAGCTCATGGATCATTTCTTTTTTGTCGTCCATTATCTTGTTTTTAAAAGCGGGAATAATGACAACAAAAACAGATACTGCGAAAAGGACGACCGTCAGCAATACAGGCAGAACTATCTTCAGGAAGAAGTTGAACATTTCCAGATTTGCGTTTTTTTCTCTCATTTAAGCGTCCCTGTCAATTCGGCTCGGCTTAATGTTATCCACAATTATTTCCCCGAGGCCTTCAGGAATAAAAAAGCTGCGGCGTTAGCCGCCGCAACTTTGCAAAATGCGCTTATCCGACCGCAGTCTTCACTGCGTCCGTTTTTTCTTCAACAAGATTCTTGTTGTCTTTCTGTGTAAGCAAAGAAACAATAACAAGAGTGATAAAACTCAACGGGATCGAGATAATGCCCGGGTTGTCGAGCGGCGATGGTGCGTTTGCCGGGTCCAGTCCATATTTTTCCCACATGCTTGGCGACAAAAGAATGATTCCAACGGCCGTGATTATACCTACAAGTATAGAGGCGGCAATGCCCTTGGCTGTCGTTTTCTTCCAGAAAAGCAACATCAGAATCGCCGGAAGGTTTGCGGAAGCCGCCACTGCGAATGCCCAGCCAACGAGAAATGAAACGTTCATTCCCTTGAATAGGATTCCAAGTATTATGGCTACAAATCCAACCGCTATGGCTGCTATTTTGCCCGCCTTTACTTTCCCTTTGTCCGTGAGTTTGATGTCTAAATAATTGTCCATCAAGTCATGCGCCACGGCGCCGGAAGCCGCGACTATCAATCCGCTCACGGTTCCCAGAACGGTTGCAAAAGCTATGGCTGATATTATGGAAAACAATATTGCTCCAAAATGCTTGGCAAGCAATGGGGCGGACATATTGCTGCTTTCCACGTCAAGCACGCCATAAGCCATAGCTCCCATTCCCATGAAAAGAGTAAGGATATAAAAGAATCCGATGGCGACGATGGCGACAATCGTTGATTTGCGCGCGTCCTTCTGACTCGGCACGGTGTAGTACCTTATAAGGATATGCGGCAATGCGGCGGTTCCGAAAAATAACGCCAACATCAACGAGATGAAGTTAAGCTTGTCTATCCACTTGTTGCTTCCAATTTTGAATTTCACTCCGGGCTTCATCATTTTTGATCCGGGAATTTCTTCGGGATACCAGACGGTGACCTTATTGAGTCCGTCAGTGATTGCCGTTGGAGTCTTTTTATAAATAACAACGGTGCTGTTATTTATGGTCGCAAGAAACTTGAATGGACCAAGAGATCCTGTTTTTTCAACTTCTTTGCCGTCCATGATAATTTTGCTCAAACGGCCGACAGATTTAAATTTGCCTGCCTCCTTGGGCTCTCCATTGTAGAGAACCTTGCCATCCTCAAGTACGGTTTTTGACTGAGCCTCGTCAAGAAACGCCTGTCCCCCTTTTTCTGTCAGATGCCACCAGGTAAGAATCCCCGCCTCATTTGCCAGACTTACAAATGTATTGTTGCTTTGTTTGTACTGCGAATTGATTTTGTAAGGAGAGTTCTCGCCCTTTAGTCCCACATTTCCGTCTTTGTCCACCGCGGCCTGCAGTGTCACATATTTATGGAAGTCCTTGGAGGGCGTGGTGTTCAATCCATTTTTCAAGACGAGAAAGACCAGTACGGAGGAAAAGACAATAAGCAATCCGCCTTTAATAAACTGCACATAAGTCGTGGACGCCATTCCGGCTGTCGCAACAATTATCGTGACGATGGCTCCCACCATTACCACTCCGACCCATTGGGGAAGCCCAAGCAGCGGAGTTACAAGAGCGCCAGCTCCGACCATTTGCGGAATCAGATAGAACACGGAGACGATAAGCGTGCTTATGGCAGCCATAAGCTGAATACTTTTGGAATTGAATTTTGAGTCAAGGGCATCGGTGAATGTGTACTTCCCCAGACGCTTCATGGGTTCCGCGACAATAAAAAGCGCGACCACCCAGCCAGCAAGGTATCCTATTGAATAAAGGAATCCGTCATAGCCTTGAAACGCAATCATTCCGCATATGCCAAGGAAAGACGCAGCTGAGAGATAATCGCCGGCGAAAGCAATTCCGTTCACACCCCAGTTGATCTGTCCTCCGGCAACAAAATAGCCTTCGGAAGAGCGTGTCCTGGACGCAAAGTATTTGGACAGGCCGATTACAAAAACTACAAAAATTACAAAAATTACTATAGCGGTAAAATTGGCATGATAAATCATTTAACCACCGTGTTTTCATCCTGCTTTGGCTTGTTAAGCTTGTCCTCATAAGCCGTACATATCGCATTGTAGATAAGCCCCATTATGATGGCGAGAAGAATCAGTCCGAATCCGTAAACGATCGCAAGGTTTACTCCCGCAAAAACAATATTCCCCATTGTTTTAAGCGAAAAAACACTGATTGCCACGAATCCTGAATAGATTATTAAATAGACGAAAAAGAGGATTACTCCTATCTTCGATTTGATCGGGGACGCGTTGTCTGTCCCCAACTTTACAGCCGGACCATGATCCATCTCTTTTCTCCTTTATTGTATAGGTATAAAGCCTTTTGGTTCTTGAGCCTTTTTTTTTCGACCGATTTCTACGGGACATTAATATAGACTAAAAATCCAAGCTTGCGAATAGAATGCCCTTATTTATATTTTCAAGCTGCTTTTCTTCCCGCTTATTTTTTTTCTGCAGGAGTCCCTAATAAATAAAGGCTTTTTGTCGCAAAATGATTGAATCAAGGCTGTCTTTTGAAATTACAAAAAAAGAAAGCACAACTCAAATATACCTTGAACTGCATCCTATGGGATGGTAGCGGAAGAGAGAACATGTTCAAATTTTTCAGCACACTCAATCATCTTTTCATAGTTTTTCATGGCAATTGGCGAAAGAACCCTGCCGTAAGGACATGCGGATGGCATAAGAACAAATCCCAGTCCTTTTCCCGAACTGCCTTCTTCAAGAGCTTTCATAATCTTTTTCTCAAACTGCACAGCTGGAAGATTTTCCAAGTCGCTTGCCTCCAGGTTTCCGAAAAGCACCAGCTTATCTCCATAGTTCTGCCGGAGATAAGCAAGTTCCAGATCCCCCTGTGGGGGCGGCTCTATCGGGTCAAGTCCCATGCAGCCGGTGTCAACAATATAATCAAGAATATCCTTCAGTCTTCCATGCGAATGGATCCTGGCATACCCTCCGTATTTATGAATAATGTCAATCATCGGTTTCACATATTTTACCACATATTCATAAAAGAGATATGGCGGCAGATAGGGTGGAGATGCATATTCCGGCCCGCAGATACGCCACAGTCTACCCGGCATGGCCTTCGCAACAGCCTCAACTTTTTGATAAATAAATCGAGCCTGCTTCTCCAGGGCCTTATGGAATAATTTCTGTTCAGTCATCGCTATTACCGTGTACTCCTCCATGCTGAACATCTGCGCCGTCGCGCCAAGTGGATCGATAGTGTTGAACATTACAATTCCGGCCTCGTCAACTTTTTTTTCCAATGCGGTTACCGCTTTTGTATCCGGAGTCCCCGCAAGTTCAGCATCCGGCAGTTCCAGCCATGCCTTAAAATCGTCAATATCTTTGAGCAGGTGCTCGATGACCCATGAGGTATTTACATCGGTGTCACGGCGAGTAAGTTCGGTCAATATCCGTCCTCCGGTATCGACGGTTCTTTTATGAAAACATGTTCCATCCTTAAAATATTTTTCACTTTTCACTGATTTGTTATTTGACTGGGATGCGGCGGATTCCCCGACGAAAGGAACATTATAAGTGATTATGCTGTCGCTTTTTTCTTTGGCAAGCTCAAGGAGCGGCCGCCATGAGGGATGCGAAAAAATATTGAATGGATCAAGGTCCTCGGAGTGTTGCGTGTAACCATCTATTTCATAAAAACAGACAGGGGGTCTGTCTATCGGAAGCCCTTTGATTGTTGCCATAAGTCTTTCGCGTCTTGTCATGGTAAAACTCCGCATTTTATTGGTTGCTTTCTTAGATAATAACATTTAAAAGCAGATTTGTATTTAGCATAAAAACTCTTTTTTTTCGCAAATCGGTTCATGTCTTTTGACTTTTTCAGTCACATGCCTTATACTGAGAGTAAATTTTATTTCGCTATTTTATATGGCAGATACTTTATTGAAATTTAGACATTATGATTCGTTACGGTGTCCTGTCGAGCAAGTGATAGGCATCTGGAAATTTGACAGAAAGCCTTATGTCCATTCCCACTCGCGTTCAACTCCCGGGCATCTGTTGCATCTCATACTTTCCGGTTCATATAAAATTATCACAGAGGGCAGGGAACACAGCGTAAGGGCGGGAGATGTCGTGTACTATTACGGGTCGGAGCCCGTCGAGGGAATCGGAGACGCCTCACATGTCACATTTTATTCTGTCGGGTTTATTTGTCCAGCCATGAGTCCGCTTCCCAGTGACAAGAGAGTTTTTTCTTCAAGCGGCGCATTGCAGAGGGCTTTTGATTGTCTCTACGAATATTCAATCTTCCCTGAAAGCGAGAAGAAAACTTTTGGTATTTATTCCGCGCTCTTTGAAATTCTTGTTCAAATAAGCAGAATTCGGCTTAATATATCAGAAGGTGAAAGTTCGGGTTTGTGGTGGGGGCTGGAAAGGAAACTCAGAGAAAAAGGGATATTCAGGCCCTCTATCGATGAACTTTGTGAGATGTCCGGAAAGGGCCGTTCCGCAATCGTCAGGGCATGCAGAAAAGCTACGGGAACAAGCCCCATGAAGTGGATTCAGGGAATACGCATGTCAGAAGCACACGGACTGCTTCAGTTTTCAAATCTGAACATAACCAAAATCGCGCAACGTCTGGGGTATCCAAGGATACATGAGTTTTCGCGCGAGTTTTCAAGACATTTCGGAAAAGCCCCGCGCTTTTTCCAGAAAAAGCATTTTTCTTGAGTCACTGTTCATAATTTCACTTGTTGTTCGGAATTGGTACGGCCTTGCGCCCGGCACTGCAAGTCAGGCGCTCCAGCCGGGGCCTCACTGTCATAATGAGAGTATCTTCATTTTTTCGAGTTTGTCGTCGACAATCATTTTCCCGGTTTTTCTGGCCTCCTCGGCGCCAGAAACGGCTTCACGTATGGCCCTTACTGAATTCTCTAGGATTTCCTCGAACATTTTGCGTCCTGTTTCGACTGAAGCACTTTCAGGGTAACCCATTACACCAACCCTTATTTCGGGGTTCTGGGTAGTCGTGGGAATCTCGTGTTTCATGCCGGTAAAAAGGCTCCTGACCTGGAAAGAATCGGGATCATTACGCATCATTTCAGAAATCTCGGGGCTGTCCATCACAATATCTTTTCTGACGACTTCAGGGGACAGATGCATCATCAGCGAGGTTTCTGCGTTTCCGGCGTGAAAGTCCCTGTTCTTAAATAGGTTAAGCCATGTTGGCGAAAAATCCCATAACGGTATGAACATCAACAGGCACTTGTCAAGCGCACGATTGAGCCACTTGGCGACACGCAGTGATTCCTTCAAGTTCACAAGGCTCTCACTGCCGCCGTGGCCCGGGATGATGATTATATTTTCAAAACCTTGAAGGGCAAGCGATTCAACTATTTCGCACATGAGGGTTGCAAATGTATTTGGCCTGACGTTTATCGTTCCCTCAAGCATCCCGCCCGAAAAACAGTAGTTGAGTGTCGGAGCGACAAGACATCCGAGTTCTTCGGCAATTTTTCGACCCATTATTTCGGAATTTCTTATATCAGTATCGAGCGGGAGGTGGTATCCGTGCTGTTCCACTACGCCGTAGGGAACTATTATCGTTTTCTTGTCATTCGTCAGGTATTCGCGAACTTCTTTAACCGTCATCTCGCCCATTAGGATATTTTTCATGCCGTCCTCTTTTATTTTGTGTTTATTTATAGTCTATTAAATTGCTTTTTTGCAAAAAATCAATAAGTTTTATCTATAAAAGCCTGTATAACTCCTATTGCAACAGCAATATGATACAATAAAGTATAATAATGAAAAGTTTACTGCAATGACGGATAAAAAATCAATTGGTCTCAGCATATTTAAAAAGCTCCTTTTTCCGGGAGCCGCGCTTACCCGTTCGGAACTGGTTAAGCTCCACAATATAAGGCCCGCCACGCTCTTTGCGATAGTCGATGAGCTTAAGGACGACGGCATTATAATAGAGCCGGAGCGGAAAGGTTTTAAAACGGGGCGCAAAGCCTCGCCGCTGAAGCTCAATCCCGATTTTGGATATTTCATCGGGATAGAGTTGCATACAAGCTATTGTTCTGGCGTCATAATTGACACTGAAGGAAATGTCTGCGTCTCAGTTTCGATAAAATCAGAAGCGGGAAAAGATGAAAAGCGATGCCTCTCTGAAATAACTGAAGTCATGGAGAAATTGAAGGCGGATTCGGGCGGCGCAGTCTGGGCAAAAACGAAGACCGCGGGCTTTGCCGATCCGGGACTGGTGAACGGCAGGGACGGCATATCGGTAAAAGCCGTAAATATAAAAGGATGGTCAAATCTCAAGACACGGGAGTGGTTCGCAAATTCATTTGCCAAGAGCTGCATGCTTGTTCCTTCGAATTCGGCGCGCACATATATTGAGTATAAGCAGTTCAATAATCCGCCGGAAAGTCTTTTCCATATTGAACTGGATCAGGGGATAGGAGCCGGATTCATAAAGGACGAAAAGCTTTTCTCCGGAGATTCCTTCTGCGGAATGGAAATAGGTCACATCTCCATAATGCCCGACGGTCCCCTCTGTCAGTGCGGGAACCGGGGATGTCTCGAAGCCGTTGTCGGCGAAGAAGGTATACGGAAGAAGATATCCGAGTTCAAATCCAGCCGCGTAGAGACAAAGCTCAATCCGGATTCCTTTTCACTGGAAGAATTTATAAAATGCGTGAATCAAAATGATAAGGCAGCCTCTTTGATAGCTTACGAAATCTCTGAAAAAATAGGGCTTGCGCTTGTTCCGGTGGCTGCACTTCTGAATCCTTCTGTGATTCTCATGAGTGGTCGGCTTACCGGCCTTGATAAGATACTCCTGCCTGCAGTCAAAAGAGTCCTGACTCTTAACTGCATGCCCAGGGCTGTAAACAGCCTTATTGTCAAGGTATCCACGCTTGATCGGCAGGCAACCACAATGGGAGCCGCACTTCTTGCGCGCGATCAATTTTTTCTTTCAGGCTCCGTGTGAATTTGTGAGCAGGTGAACATTTAAGTACCTGGCGCAGGTTTTTTATTGAAAAAAGGACGCTTTTAGGTGATATTATCCGCTCCAGGGAAGCGATATGGAGATCATGATGCCCGAAGATGACGAATTTAAAAAAGATGAGGACAAACAGCTGGATGCAACTCCGCCGGCTGATGTTGGCTTTTTTCCTGAAAATTCCTCAGGCGGCCCAGTGGCAGGCAGCGGCCCGACAAATCAATCTGAAACCCAGCGGATATTTATGGAAAAAGAGGAAGAGTTAGTCGTCTCAACCGAGTCAGCCATATCAAAAAGACTTCACCTTGATACGATTGGCGGCATAAAAGTGACTATTAAAAGCGCATCAGGCGGAAGACGTGGGCAGAAGCAGTCGGCAATACCTCACTCGAAAAAGCATGAATATATCCCCAAGGAAGCAAGGAAACTCACTCCCGAGGAAAAAGAAAAACAACACCTTGAGGAAATGGAAAAAATCAAAAAAAACCAGCGAGAAGAGGCGAAAAAGGCAATGGAGATGAAGGATTCAAGGGAACTTGTTGAAAAAGGGATTCTGCCAAAGGTGATTCTAGTCGGCTTCATCCTGCTTGCCGTCATAACGCTTCTGTTGTATTTTTTCAAGAAGATCTAGTTTGAGAAATCAGAAAACCTCGAGTTCCGATTGCAGTATCTCGTAAAACTGTTCACGTGCATAACGTTCGATCCAGGGTTTGTGTCCGCAGCTATCAAGCAGGACAAATTTGAATTCGCGGAGACTGGCGGCCAGCGGCTTCTGAACGCCATCTGCGAGACTCGGGTCGTGGTCTCCATGTATGGCGGTAACGGGGCATTTGATTTTTGAGCAGAGCTTCATGAGCATCCCATTTTTTCTCATAGCGGCGGCCTCGGGCCACACACCGTTAAAAATATCAGGGCTGAAGTCTATTTCGTTTTTTTCACCGTCCTCGCATGGCGAAAATGAGTCTGTTTTCGAAAGGAGTGCGCCGAAGCGCTGAAATGCTGCATCTTTGTCTGAATCCTCAGGCCCCTTTAATATATCGAGAATAACTTCCAGTTCTTTCTTTTCATCGGCTGAAAGACGCGCCAATCTTGTCTCATGGAGGTTTTTAACATACTTTTCCTCGAAAACTCCGGAACCGATGAGGATGAGTTTTTTTACGAGCGATGGATTTTCCGCCGCAAGGATGAAGGAAAGCCATGCGCCCCATGAGAAACCGATGAGGTATACGGGGCATTCGGCGTTTGAAATTATAGAATCTTTCAATTCATCAAGCTGTCGCCGTAAAGTCGATTCCGTTTGCAGGGGCTCCAGGGCGGCAATGCCCGAATAAGCCAGTCTTCTGGCGACGGGAGCCATTTCTCCGGCCGCGCCGGGGCCACCGTGAACGAGTACTGTTGAAAAAGGAGGCGTGCCATATTTTTTTAGATTATCTATGGGCACCTCACTTCTCTCCTGATTCGGTTTCCTTTACCGGATCAGCGGGAAAATATCTGTGGAGCAGCTGTTCCATGGATTTAAATTTTACGGGTTTGGAAATATAATCAGTCATTCCGGCTGCGAGGCATTTCTTCCTGTATCCCTCCAGCGCATGTGCGGTCATGGCAATAATAGGAATCGCATGCATTTTTGACTCCTTCTCTATGTCTCTTATCGCCGCAGTGGCTTCAAAGCCATCCATTTGCGGCATCTGGCAGTCCATGAAAACAATGTCGAATTTTCCAGATGAGAAAAGAGCCGCGGCCTCCTTTCCGTTTCTTGCCACTGTGATTGTGCATTCTAATTTCTGGAGAATTTTTTTGGTAAGCTTAATGTTTACCTCGTTATCTTCCGCGAGCAGGATGGATACGCCCTGGCGGATTTTAGGACTGTCTTTTTTTTCTGTTTCGGCTTCGGCAAGAGGTCTGCCGTTATCAACAATTTTGCCGCAAGCCTTGCAGATGATTGTGAATAAATCGGCCCCCCTGATTGGTTTTTTATGATATGCGGATACCCCGATCTCGGCTAACGGCAGCGAAAAAATTTCTGATGATGATGAGAGCATTATCAACTTAGCAGAGGCAAGTTCCGGGATTTTTATTATTTCCCTAGCCACTGCCTCCCCATTCATTTCTGGCATGTGGTGATCCAGCAGGACTATATCGAAGGGACTTCCGTTTTTAGCGGCATCACTGAGTTTTAGCAGGCCTTCAGCTCCCGATGATGCTTCTGCGGCAAATGCTTGCCATGTATCAAGGTACTCTGTGAGTATTCGTCTGCTGATTGAATTGTCGTCTATTACAAGGGCTTTCTTCCCTTCCAGTGATGGGGGGAGAACGACAGGGACATTATCCGACTTTTTAAGATTTAGCCTTACCGTGAAGACCGTACCCTTTCCCTCGGTACTCTCAACGGATATCTGCCCACCCATAAGTTCTGTGAGCTGCTTTGTTATGGCAAGCCCCAGTCCAACGCCCTCGAACTTACGTGTCAACGAGGAATCAACCTGCGTAAACTTGTCAAATATTCCCATCTGCTTTTTCGGGGGTATCCCGATTCCCGTATCCTCCACTTTTATTTCCATCAGAGCCGAACCCTCATCGCCTGAAACAAATATTGTATCTATGAATATGTGGCCTTTTGGCGTGAACTTAATGGCGTTACCGCATAAATTCGTAAGGATTTGCCTTAACCTTCCCTGATCGCCATTGAAATATCTTGGAGCATTCTGTGGATAATGCACCATCATTTCTATTCCTTTCCATTGTGCCTGAGGCGCCATGAGCCGGGCTGTCTCATCAATGAGCTCCTGTAGGTCTAAATCGCTGTTGTGCATTGCGAGTTTTCCTGCCTCTATCCTTGAAAAATCAAGAATATCGCTCAGCAGGTGAAGGAGGGCCTCGGCCGAGTTGCTGATGGTCTCGACATAATCCTGCTGTTCTGGAGTAAGTTCTGTTTTCTGGAGGAGTTCCATCATTCCCATAATTCCATTCATTGGAGTTCTTATTTCATGGCTCATATTGGCCAGAAACTCACCTTTTGCCTGGTTTGAGGCGGCCGCCTCCTCCATCGCAATGCGAAGCTTTTCTTCGTGTTGCTTCAGTTCAGTTATGTCAAAAGTCATTATGCAAAGAGCATCGGAACCTGTTTTCGGGTCGGGGATAAGGAATCGTGACACGAGGAACCATTTTCCGTTGACAAATTCTGCCTCATTGACAGTTGGGGCTTCTCCCTCCCATGCCTTTCGGTTGTTTTCTTCCAGCGACTCGGCGACTTCTTTGGGAAGAATATCAAAATTAGTCTTGCCTTTTATGCTTTCCATGGTCTGCCCGGTCAGGTCAAGAAAATTCTTATTGGCAAGAAGGAATCGACCTTCTCTGTCTTTCAATAATATATACGCGCCGGAATTTTCTATCATGGATTGGAAGCGTTTTTTGCTCCAGTCAAGTATTTTGTTTTTTTCGGACAGCATGATAGTTTTCTGCTGTTCTGCCTTGATCCGGAATAGGGTTACAAGCGAAAGCACGACTAGTCCCAGCACTATCAACCCGATCATTAAGTGATTAGTGAAAAAAGTATCGAATGCAGACATAAATGATTTTTGTTCTTTACATGCCTTTATTTCCCACGTTTTGCCGAGATTGATGCGAAGCCTTGCGGTTATAAATTTCGCCCTCCCGCAGCTTGCCATCTCATTCAGGCCGCATATTAATCTGCCCGTAGAGTCTCTTAACTGTATGCATCCGTTTTTATGAATATTTGAAAGCTTCAGTATCGGCAGGAATTTATCTCCAGGCAGATTGGTCCTTATGACGCCCAGTGGGCGGCCATTTTTTTCAAGTATGGGAATCAGTATTGAAATAGAGGGTACCCCGCTGTCGGTGTTAAATATATCCGTCACTGTGGTTTTGCCGGTGGACAATGATTCAGTTACGCCGGGTTTGTTCAGATAACTTTGGCCTATCCTGTCTTTGATGTAGGGAAACCGTGCAATACATACGCCTTTCGAGTCGAGAAAATAAACAGAGCTCTCGATATCCGTTGAAAGCAGCTTTAGTAGTTTGTGTACATACTGCTGATTCCGAATATCGCCCTTGAAAAATGCGATAATATCCTCAGTCGCGGCGATGGCCTCAATATCAGAAACCATTTCCTTCTGTTCTGATTCTATCCTTGAGGCAATCAGTCTTACGAAAATTGAGAGTTCTTTTCTTTCTTGTTCGATGGAAAAAATTTCGTACTCTTTAAAATTAAGGTACGAAAATAATATTGCCGCAGCAAAAATAATCAGAAGAGAAACAAAAAACAACGCCTGTGGCTTTGAGCGGGTTCTCTTTTTATTTTCCTTAGTCATATTATTTTGCTTTAGTGGAAAGCATTGCCGGAATATTTCCAATGAACTCGATGGTGTGGTTATTTTTTTCGAGGGAGATGGTTTTAGCTGCCTCGGTTTCAAATATATTTGTCTTGGATATCCGTCTGCCGTACCCGAGTATTCTGGCCATTGAATCGCTTAGATTTACCAGCGCTGAGAGATGATATTCCTCCATGTCGGGATCGGCACCCTCCATTGTGTTGAAATCATGGTGGTGCCTGATTGCAAACTTTATACTGTCATTTATTTTCCAGTTACCGGCGAGGTACTCTCCGGCGCGTTCGTGGATAGATGGAAAGATGTTATCAAAAACGTCTTCAGTCATTTCGAAATCAATCTCTTCGGGCATCTCATACGTTTCGGTGAGAGACTTCAATATTCCGAGCTTGCCGATGTCATGAAGAAGTCCGGCGATAAAGGCCTCTTCCGGGTTGGCATAGTAATCCTGCCCGATATAGTTTGCGATGAGCGCAGTTGTGTAACAGTGCTCCACTATCTGCTTGGCGAGTGTGTTGAAAAGCACATTTGATGAAAAATTCATCTTTGAGGAATACACGTAGAGCATGGCTTTTATATTTTCCTTGCCAAGCCGCGGAAGGCCGACCTTAAGGTCTGTTATCGTTTCACCTCTGAAGTAGAGGGCGGAGTTAAAGGCCTTTATGAATTCACCGGCCATAGCCGGACTGCGGCGGATAAGATCGGTTATCTCAACGTATTCGAAGTCCCTTTTGTCGAGGATGTTCATCGCCTTCATCACGTTGCTGGGAATCTCTATTACCGGAAACTCGTCTGCGTCAAGCTTTCTGTTGAGCTCCTCGACTATCCTGTCATCCTGAAGGATATCGAATACGGGCGCCTGCGAGTCCGCATGTCCCGCAAAATCCCACCAGGGCTTTTCTTCCTCAATCTTTTCAGTTGAGGCATCCTCTTTGGGTCTTGCCTGGAACATTTTTGTCGCTGTATCTGAGAGTTCGGCAGGATCTATGACGGGCTGATAGTGTTTGACGGGCCTCTCTTGGTTTTCTTCGGCCTTTTTGCCGGACACGAAGAAGTACTTATAAATGGAATCCCATATATCCCGTAGTCCTTCCTTCATGAATTCTCCCATCTTTTTATCAAAAATATCTAATATAATATAATTACTTTTCCTGGGATTTGAAGGTAACTATCCCTGGAATATTATTGAGAAAAGATATCGCCTCGTAATCTCTTGAAATTGAAAGGTCGATTGTCGCGGGAAGGCTGAATATGTTAACCGCGTCAATCCTCTGTCCGTAGCCGAGTATTCGGGCAATGGTATCAGCGATATTCACGAGGGCGCTGAGGTGGTATGCCAGCTGTTCATCCTCAGCGAAGCCGCAATCCATGAAATCGTGATGATGTTCTATCGCGGAAATTACTGTTTTATTAACTTTCCAGTTTTCAGCCAGGAAGCGCCCTGCCTTTTCGTGCAGAGCAGGCAGGATATTGTCGAATATTTCGAGATTAACCTCGAAGTCAGATTTTTTAGGAAGCTTATAGGTTTCGGATATTGCCTTGAGTATGCCGAGCTTGCCGATGTCGTGGAGAAGTCCGGCGAGAAAGGCCCCATCGGGATCGGGATAGTACCTCTGGCTCAGATAGCTGGCGATGATAGCCGTCGCATAGCTGTGATCAACTATATTTTCAGCAAGCTTGTTGAAAAGCGGATGATTCACGAAACACATCTTTGTGGAGTACATGTAAAGGAGTGCTTTTACGTTTTCCTTGCCCAGTCGCGGAAGTGCAAGCTTAAGGTCCTGTATTATTATCCCGCGGCTGTAGAGCGATGAATTTATGACCTTTATGAACTCTCCGGCCATTGACGGGCTGCGATTGATTAAATGCGAAACATCCCCGAAATCAAATTCAGGATTATTGAGAATGCTCAGAGTTTTCATGATATTGTCGGGAATTTCTATAACAGGGAATTCATCTTTATCTATCCTTCGGTTAAGTTCGGCGCAAACCTTCTCATCGTCTATTTCTTCGAAAGAGTGAACATTTTCAACGGGAGGATGACCCGGAAAACACCACCAGTAGTCGCTGTCAACTATTTCGTCGGACTGTTCTTTTTTCTTTTGTACGAGCGACTTATTGAGGTCTTTAAGAATATCAAGAGAAGTTGTATCATTTTCGACCGTGACAGCCTGAGTATCTTCTAGCGCGAAATTGGGTTCAATTGTAGGGGATTCCTGAAGAGGCTTCTCTTCATCAAGGAAGAACGCTGATATTTTTTCCTGAATTTTTTTCAGAAAATTCGACATGCACTTAACCCTTTCATACTCCAGTACTCAAAAGAAATTAATGCACAAAAGAACTTTTTCAAGTCCCCTCAAGTCGTTCGACTCAACAAAACTATGCTCTTTTGCTCATTTTATTCATCCAAATCAAAGTTCATATTAAGGTAGAGCAAACGGTCCGCTCTATTGCGTCTCCGGCGGGATTCTTCTGCGTGGTTAGCCAAGGGGAAAAATCAAAGTTAAAAAAAGGCATGGCTTTTTGGGCCATGCCGCAGGGTCTACGTTTTTAAAACGTCCGTCAGAGGAGCTCAGGAGAGACCTCGGAACGGGTATTCGAGGATTTGACCATCGCCTCAAGCAGCGCCACGACATTATATCCGTAGGCCGCATCGGTACGGCTGCGCCGCCCGGAAGCGATTGCTTCGATGAACTCTGTCCACTCGGCCCGGAAGGGATTGAGATCGGGGTCGGTCTGAATCTTTTCGACCTTGTCGAGTTTCGCAAGTTCTATTTCATTGCCGAAGGGATTGAACTGGATGGTCCCTTCTGTGCCGAGAAGCTTTATCTTCAGGCGGGCTGGGTCTTCCATCTTCGTGCCCTGAAACACCATGAATATGCCCTGAACGCCATTCGCATAATCCATAAAGGCGACAGTGTCTGAGTCAACGACCTGACCTGGTCTGAGCGCCGCGACGCTGGCTTTTACCTTTGTTATCGGGCTGTCGACGAGGTAAAGAAGGTGGTCTGCCTGGTGCGGGGATGTATTAAAAAGCGCACCTCCTCCGGCCTTTTTCGGATCAAGAAACCACGCTTTGCGGTTTTCCCAGTTGTAGTAGGCGATTACTTCGGTTACTATCATCTTAAGCTCGCCGATGACACCGGTTTTTACCATTTCCTTGGCCTTCGCGAAGACTGACCTGTACTGATGGGTCTGTCCGACGAATATATCCTTGCCGTTCTTTTTTGCGGCCTCAATAAGGGTCTTGCATTCCGCGGTGCTGATTGCCATCGGCTTCTCGATAAAGAGGTGGAGCCCTGAATTCAGGACATCCAGACCGACTGGACAGTGCAGGAAATGCGGAAGACATATAAGGGCGATATCAAGTTTTTCATTTTTTATCATTTCCTTGTAATCGCTGTAGACAGGTACCCCGAGCGGCGCTGCCGCGGCTTTCGCCGCGTCGAGGTTCACATCACAGACGGCGGCTATTCTGGCTTTTTCTGGAATCAGTCCGAGCCCTGTTATGTGGTTGCCCGTGATCGTTCCGGTCCCTATTATTCCGATATTCATTATTTTGCTCATTTTACAGTACCTTTTGTGTTAAAGGGATTCAACTTTTTCAGCTTTACCGCTGGCAACCGACTTTTCCGCCGCGTCGAGCATGGCCTGAATTTCAAATGTATCCTCAAATGATACCGGAACTGCGTTCTTCACGAAGAAGTCGGAAATCGCCGTTATGAGGTTTGAATAGAGTATCTCAGCGGTTGACGCGTTGACGTTGTAGCTTTTTGCGGTTTCGGCATTCTGTGCGCGTCCGCCGTACTGGAAGCATCCCTCGTTGCACTCGGCAATAGCGCGGCGCCCGTCCTTGTATTCAATCGTAGCGACGACGCCTTTGGCATCTTTTCTCGCGAAAACACTTTGGGCTCCCGGGCCCATGATGGTCATGAGCATTTCAAATGTATGGACACCATACCATATAAGTGAACTTCCTGCAGGGGCTTTGCCAAGCGGTCCGAAGACATTTGCGAGGATAGGGCTTTTCACGCTGGCGCAACACTCGCGGATTTCGGGTGTAAAGCGCAGCGAAGATGAAGACCACACCCTGATGTTGTTCTTCTTCGCGATGTTATAGATCTCCCTGCCGTTTTCGACAGTATCCGCCATCGGCTTGTCCAGGAACACGGGGAGTTCTGCCGCCGCCGCCATTTTGAAATATTCGAGGTGAAGGGTGGGGTCGTTGATTTCGACGAGTATGCCGTCAACATCCTTTACCGCTTCCGCAAAGGAGCGTGTAACTTTTACCCCAAGCTTTTCAACAATCTCCTGACGCTTGTCCTGGTCGGCTTCCGACTGAAACGGCGACGGGAAGCGCATGCAGGATACCACTTGGAGCGTATCCACATTTTTAGCTGGCCCCTGGATAAGTTCCGTGAATTTTACGGCATGGCTCGTATCAAGCCCGATGCAAGCGAGTTTAAACATTTTTTGCGCCTTTCTTTTGGTTTTTGTTATTCAAATGTTTATCAGCCGATGCGGAACATAAAGCTGCACCGGCCCCTGAATTACGTTTTTCATTGCGGAAGCGGCCTCACGCCCCATCGCCGCATAATCCTGAAGTACTGACGGAATGGCAATCCCGGTATTCTCGACTGAATTGGCATTGTCGAAATCCGAATAATAAAAATCCTTGCCCATCTGAAGTTTACGAAGGTAGGCCATTCTGAGGACGGCACCTGTGACGGATGCCGTTGGCGAAACGATAACATTGGCTTTTTCGGCGTCGAATCTCGTTGCCATTAGGTTATCTACATTTTCCTGAAAAACTCTCGATATCCGGCAGAAACTGTAAAAAAGGTCGTGGGAACGGCAGGCGTCCATGAATCCGGCTCTGCGCTCCCTGGCGATAAAATCATCTTGATCCATGTCGAGATAGAAAAGATTAACAGTACCGCTGAACTTCGCGATGAAATGCTCCGTTATGTTGGATACGGCCTTTCGGTGATTGGTGGAGACGTAATTGAGCGCAGTGCCATATCTGTTGATAATCAAGACTTTATGCTTGTATTCCTGTATCTTGGCGAGGGTGGCATCGTCGGGTATTATCCAGACGACTATGTCGTAGGAAGAGATGAAACTCATATCTTTCGAGGCCTTCAGAGAGTCGATAAAATCAAATTTTCCATCGAAAGACGATACCAATATATAATTAAGGGCATCGACCATGTGCGCAAACTTGGGCGCGTTGACCGTTTTCTCCTGTAAACTGAAATCGCAGACAAGGGCCATTCTTATCTTGTCCGGGCCGCTGCTCACGAAAGTCCCCTGACTCCGGACGGCCTTCAGCCATCCTTCCTTTATGAGCTCGCCGATTGCCTTGTTCAGGGTCGCTCTCGTAACGCCATATTTGCGGATAAGCGTCTCTCGTACCGGGAGTTTATCAAGGCTTTTAAGCTTTCCGCTCTTTATCTCGGAAAGTATTTCTTCTTTTATGGATATGAATTTCTTCATTTAGCCTGTTTTATCTAATCATTTATTAAAACTAGTTTTAGTATAGAGGCTAACGGAAGAAAAGTCAATAAGTCTGCAAAAAATATAAAAAAAAGCAAAAAAAAATGGAAATCGCTTGCATTTTGGTAAAAAATGGGTAATTATGGAAGCAAATGGAATGAAATGGACTAAAGATGTTAGCGTTTTGCGGTCAAGACAAATGCTCTATAGATTCAAGCGGTAGAATAAAGCTGAGTCAGAGAACTATGGCTGACTTCGCCGAACAGCCAGAAGGACACGTAGTCTTGAGATGTCTCCCGGAAGGAGCGCTCGCAGTTTATCCTGAAAATATTTATTTGAGAATGAGACAGGGCGAACCTGATCCTGCGGAGAAGGCGGCTTCGAGCCTCCTTTTTCGCAGAACTTTGAGACAATTCGGAGCTCTCAGCCAGCCCGATGAAATATCAGCGCAGGGAAGAATAACACTTCCTCTGGCTTACAGGGAGCACGCCGGAATAAAGGCAGGGACCGAAGTTGTCGTTGTGGGCGTGGAAATAGGTCTTGAAATCTGGAGCTCCGAACGCTGGGCCGAAGAACTTAAGAGGGTTAATGAGCACATGCTCGAAAAAGGCGAGCGGGAAATGGCCGCCGACCTGGTCAACCGTCCCAATAATTAATTAAAATTCTCAGCCAACGAAAATAGGAGGAGAGAAATAAAATGAAAATCTCAGTAGATGGTAAAAGAAAATTCGCGGTCTGCCTGATCCTCGTCGTCATCTCGGCACTGCTCGTCGGTGCAGGGAAAGTCACCGGAGGAATGCGCGACAGAGTAGAATCCGGCAAACAGGAAGCCGGTGAATGCAGAGAAATCGTCGAAACATTCTCGTCTGAGGTACCGATAGAACACAGCCCTTCATGGGCGAAGGCCGTTTCCTCAAATCCTAAACTCTTTCTGAGAATATGCAGCATGGAGAAGCCAAGGCTCTGATTTTTCCAACCATAACACACGTTATAAACCAAAAGGGAGGGGCGAAGATGGCAAAATGCGGACATAAAACAGAGGTTTACAGCAGGGTGTGCGGGTATTTTCGCCCGGTAGCAAATTGGAACCACGGTAAAAAAGAGGAGTTCAGGGACCGTAAAACCTACAGTCCTTCCGAAAAGGAAAAAACAATCAAAGTAGCTTAGCCTAAACTGCAACAATCAGACCGTCTTCTTCAGAAATGATGAAGACGGTCATTTTTTTGTCCCCCTGACAGGAAAAGATCAGTCAGGGAACATTTGTCCAATCTATTTTTGGAACAATATTTTCAAGATATGCCTGACGTACGTTAGTCTTTATTCCTATTCGCAACTCGCTTTGCCTCTCCATTGTTCCTTGATTTTATGCAAGCTTACATCTATAAGTTTACTGCAGATTCGGGGGATTTTTGCAGCAAGCGTAACATCAGACACATTAAATCAAATGGTAATGGATTGTTCAATGGATAGACGGACTCAAAACAGTTCCCGGTGGATTGGCGCGGGCATGTTGATTATTCTGATAGCAGGCGGTGTTCTTACTTACTGGACGATTCTCAGTATCAACAGGCAAATGAGAGCTAATCTGCTTGGGGAGGCCCAGTTATACTAAAGTCGGTTTGAATATCTACTATTTTTGAGTATAGTACGTCATGGATTTAAAAATTTTACAGAAAGGAATTCA
>Ga0154591_1016_pt1 | contig 40938 bp, 33 predicted proteins | sample RifGroF2_FD_116020 | JGI IMG/M metagenome (GOLD analysis project Ga0154591, IMG submission 116020) | Lentisphaerae bacterium GWF2_45_14
ATTCATACCGCTACTGGCGGTGACATAAAAGTAACCCTGCCTAGTAAATATGCGCAGGTAAAGGAGCTTTATTCCGGAAAAATAGTGGCTGAGAATAGTGATAATTTTATTTTTCACTTTGAAACGCCGGATACTCCGCTGTTCGAACTGATAAAATAAGAGTATGGCGGTCTCCTAAAATTGAACAGCGCCATAAAAATCTCCGAAGGAGAGGCGCGCAAACGGAAGTCTGACCATTAAAAATGGGCAGAAGCAGACGACGTCTGAATAAGTCCTTCATAACGGGAACCTCCCCGCATAACGTATGGCAAACTGGCTCAATGCCCCCAATTATGAGAGTTTGTAATGACATGCAGTCTTTTTTCCTTTTAAAAAAACTCGTTACAGGGCGGGAAGCGGCATTAAAAAACTTCACAGCCTCAACTGGCTATATGTATTATTATCAATTACTTACCCAACAGATAGTGATTCTCTTTTTAAGTGGCATGCTCCGGCGACATCCTCTTCTTCTTCTATTGGTTCAGTTTTGAATCTCATACGTGGAGTGGTCAGTTGAGTTTTCGCCATTCGGAAGGGGAGATGCCGAACTTCTTGCGGAAGACCGCCGAAAAGTAGTCGTGTCCGCTGAAGCCCGCGAGCCATGCAATCTCCTTTATCGGGCTTGAGGACTGCTTCAGCAAGCGGCAGGCTTTTTCGATGCGGACGGAGTCGATGTAATCTTTAGGGGACACACCGTAGTCTTTCTTGAAGCTCCTGAATATGGTCGCCCTGTCAACTTTTAGTTTTTCTGCGAGTTCGTCCACGCTGATAAAGTTTTCTTTCTGCGAATCGATAATCGATTTGCAGAGCAGCGCGACGTCTGGTTTTTTATTACCCTCTTTTTCCGTACTGATGCTTTTCTGGAGGAGCCTGATGCATTCCCACGCAGAATTTACCGGGTACATACAGCTGAAATCCCCCTTTTCAAATTCGGACAAGAGAGTCCTTGTGAAATTCTGAAATTCCACGGAGAGCACAGGGATGAAAGGCAGTCTTTTTTTTATTCCTGTTTTCTCAAAGGCCCACCCAATATCGCTTCCACTCAGGACAAACCACATATAGCACCAGGGAGCGGAGGGATTATCGTAATATTTCACATACATGCCGGGACTGAATATGAAAAGGTCTCCTGCCTCCGCCGCATACTTTTTGCCATCGGCATCAAATATGCCAGAGCCTGCGGTGATGAGGTGGAATGAAACGTGTGATGCAACTTGTTCAAAGTAAAAGTTTCCAAGGCTCTTGAAGTCTCCGACGCATTTTATGAAAAGTCCGGGATTCTCAGCATCGGCATCGATGGGGGCCGTATAAATATTCTGCGTGTAAGTTCTTGTCATATTTCTGCAACATTTTCTCTAGTGATGCAACAAAATTAGCATTGATAAATACACAAAACAACCGCTATAATATCTATTATAACACAACATAATAACAAATGCAAAGGAATAGCCATGAGTACAATCGAGTTAAAGTATAAGCCGGATTTCGCGAGAGTACGGGAAATGTGGAACCATTACTGGGCGGGTGACGTCCTGAAAAGGCCGCTTGTCGTAGCGTCGGTTCCCCGCGAAGGAGTGAACGCAAGAGGCGGCAAGCCATATTACAGATATTACACGGCGCTTCAGAAAGACTACAAAACGCGCTTCGCGTGCATTGACAATATACTCGAAACTACTGAATACATGGCGGAGTCGATACCGTTTTTCGGGACTGACCTGGGGCCTGACCAGTTCGCGTCCTTTCTCGGAGCCGAGTTCAAATTTTCGGAGTCGTCGATGGAGACGAACTGGGTTGATCCAATCGTGGAAAACTGGGAGGACGTTCTTCCTCTAAGATTTGACGAGAATAACCATAACTTTAAACATCTGCTTGAGGTAGCCGTGAAAATGGCGGAGCACGCTGAAGGCAGGTATCTCGTCGGGGTATGTGATTTTCACTCGAATGGGGATACGTTGAGCGCTCTTCGAAGCCCCGAAAAACTCTGCATGGACTTCTATGACTGTCCGGAACTCGTGGCGCGGGCGATGCGCGATGTCCGCAAAATTTATCAGCCGGTATATGACGCTGTTTATAAGGCAAGCGGAATGTCCCGTGCGACAGGCTCCATAGGCTGGATACCGTTTTGGTGCGAAGGAAAATTTGCCAGCGTCCAATGCGACTTCATGTGCATGGTAAGTCCCGAAATCTGCCGCGAGTACATCATTCCGGCGCTGGAAGAGGAAGCCGCGTTTCTCGATCATTGCGTATTTCATCTCGACGGCCCCGGCGCATTGAGACACCTCGACGATATTCTTGCGATAAAGGATATCGACGTCCTGCAATGGGTGCCGGGGGACGGACAGCCGCCCGTCTATGAATGGCTGGATGTCCTTAAAAAAGCGCAGAAAGCGGGAAAAGGCTTGCAGATTTATGGAGTCAATCTTGACATAATCAAGAGAATAAGCAGGGAACTCAGCCCCGAGGGAATCGTCTATTGCGTCGATGCGAAGACACGGGAAGATGTTAATGAGATAACAGACTGGCTTGAAGAGAATACATGATGCGAATTATTTTTGTTACTCAATAGACTCTTCTCAATTGCCTCAGAGATTTTATTATAATTTAAACAACTTGCGTGCATTTTCTCTGGCTATCTTGCAGAAGACCTCTTTGCTGATTTTCTTTTTATCGTGCCATTCAAGAAGAAGATCGACCATTGGAAACGGCGTATCGAATGCACAGATGTCAGTGCCGAATAAGAGCCTATCCTGGAACTCATTCAGGAATTTGGGACCATACTCCGAATCGCGGGCCAATGCGTTCCATGGAGAAGCATCAGATAAATCACCATACAAGTTGGGATATCGACGAAAGAGTTTCGGAACAACGCCTTCTTCTTTTACCGGACCGCTCGGAGGACGCCAGCCAACTTGTGTCCCGTCGGGGCAAAACACCGTTTTTCTCTGGGCCGGAGTTTCCAGCCGCCCCATCTCAGCCCAGAACACCGGGCCGTGTCCAAGTATTATGAGCTTCGGAAATTTTTGAAGGGTGTGCTCCATTTGAGGAAGTCCCGGATCATCGTATAATCCAAAATCACCGCCAACGACATCTGACCCATCATACGTTACCGGCAGCCCGACATCCTGCGCATGCTTGAATAAATTTTGCACCATCGGATGCATGACGGGTACGTTCAGCATTACCTCGCCAAGCCCTCTGCATCCCTTGTCTTTGTAATATCGCAAAAGACGGTCAAGCGGGGCATCTGCTGAATTGGTAAGAGCGCGAGGATCAATGTTGCAAAAAGGGAAAAAGCGATCCGGGTATTTTTCGCACATATCCAGAATGTCCTCATTGGCCTGTGGTAGATAGATTTCCGGACTTACAATGGGCAGCAACGCGCCTTTTTCAATTCCTGCCTTGTCGTAACGTTCGATTACCTGTTCAGGAGTACAGAACTGGACCACAAAAGGAACAGGCCTTCGATAGGCATGTGCATGAATATCTATAAACATTTCCACCTCCACCATGGTAATATTTGATTAACCTTGACTATAAGACAAGAAACAATAGTTGTCAAGACTATCGAAGTTCAGTTACTTCATCCCTGTATTTGCCCGACAGTCTTATCCTTCTACGTTTCAGGGAGCTGTCATTTAATGTAAAAAACTGATTATTTTTAAAAGATATTTACCGAAGAAGTTACCGCAGCTCTTGAGAGGTCAATCGCCAGAACCGGCAGAAAGCCCAAGCACATCATATCCGACAAAGGCGCTCAGTTTTACTGCGACAATTATAAAGGCTGGTGTCTGCAGCGCAACATGAAGACCCGTTTCGGAGCTGTAGGTCGCCACGGGAGCATTGCCGTGACTGAAAGACTGGTCAAAATCCTAAAATTTGAGTGTACGAGGTTGATAAGCATACCATTGAACTTCAAAGCTATGCGTTATGAACTTGCGTTATTTTTCTCATGGTATAATGAGTTTCGCACGCACGAATATTTGGGATCAAGGACTCCGATGGAGGTCTATAATCATTCGCCTCCAAGCGAACCGCCATTAAAACTCGTTCATACTTCCGAAGTCCCCAAGCTGGAACTTCATGTCTCCTACCTCGAAGGACGGAAGCATCTGCCCATCATCGACATCAAGAAAGCAGCATAAACAGCGAAGCTCTGCGTTGTCGACTACGCTACCTCCTGCCTTGAAAAGGCATTTTCGAGCTTGGTTTTGCTTTTCATCGCTGTAAAATTGTCAAAGAACATCCAGACGATCAAGTCCAGCAAAAGTATTTTTAAAATTAATATAATAAATATTAGTTATTTCTTTGTCCCCCAAGTCGATCTACCCCTACACCACGACCGTGCCTGGTCTTGTGTGGAACTCCTTCGGCTCATGGTTCCGCACAATCCGATATGAACGATGCCCCTCGGAAATGGTCGTCTCCATCGCCCTCAGAAACAGCTTTCCGGAATTTCTCACGGGCAGGAACTCTGCTGAAAACCTCGTGAAATTCATCCTCGAAAGAGTGGATTTTTCACGAAAAAATTCTTCGAAGCTCGCTGCCTGACAAAAAACACGGTTTTTCAGCGACATTTCCTCTCAAAAAATTTTCAGAGGAAGAAAAAATACGGCAAATTTCATGTTGCCGCGCATCCTTACGCCCTGCGTTCCAACCCCAAGAACCCGGGACTCTCAAGTACTATGCGAATGTTAATTTTCTCCTAATTTTTCCAGCTCAAGTAGAACTACGGATTTTGCCGGGATAGAAATATCCGAGAATGCGTCTTTTGAATCATAATTCTTTACTGTGTTCGATATTTTTTTATTTGAGGCCGTATTGTAGTCCAGATAATTTTTAGCCGTCAAGATATGTTCTTTAATCAGGCGATATCGGTTTTTCTTGAACTTAAATCGCACATGCCGTTCTGTTATTGGCGACTTGTTGTCAATAAGTATATTGAGCTTGTTGCCTTCCCGCATCGCGCAGGCGATAAAATTAGCGGGAGGGGCATCATGCATATTGGTCGCAATGCTTCTCAAATAGTCAGGCAGCAATGCGGCATTTAAATCTGTATATTTCCCCTCAACTTTGGTTTCAACAACTTCATTGCAGTAAGCATTATTCAACAAAATAAATAGATCGGCAATTCCGCTAAGGTAAAGTTTGCTGCTTTTAGCGTCTTTAGCAACAACTTTCCAAGGTCCGCGATTGCTGTAAGCGCTGAAAGAGTGGTAATTCGCCATTTCAATCATCGGTTCCTGAAGAGTGCGCAAATAAAAATCAGCGGTAGAAAGAACTCCTTTCAACGAGTGTGATTCATTAATGTCTTTTTTCCCCGCGAACGGTGAAATTTCAAATTTGCTCCCTTGAACGGACATGCGTTTGGGATACATAGAGTGCTCTGAAATGAAAAGTTTCAAGTTGTCGTAACCTGCTGCCTTAATATCGTCTATAATTGTCCGCTGGAAAATTCCAAAACACATTGCCAGCGGAGTCCCGTCGTAGTACATATGCCATACGACATAATCAACATCGCCGCCCAATTCTTTCAGGCAAAACTGTAGCCATGTTCTCCACTCATTAAAAGAGTTGTATCTTTTATCAGCGCCATACGGTCCCCACGGCCCGCCATTTGCGTGAATTGCCAATTTGACTTCTGGATGTGCTGGTTTTATGGCCCGTATCCAGCGTTTACACTCCCGCACATATTCTTCCTTTGTCCAGTAAGCAGGAATCCAATCCATTTCCTGTCCGAGTTCCCATACTGCGACAGGTACCGGTTTTTTAACGCCATAATCAACCCGCAATTTTGCCCAATTTACGTTTTCCTTTTTAGAGTCGCTGGAAAATATGTCAATATTTTTCTCCCATAGACCTTTTTCGGGAGCCTTGTCGGGTGCGCCTGTTAGAAAGTCAATTAGATCGACGGCATCTTCGGGGTGTTCCTGGTACATATTGAAAGTCCAGCAGAATTGCACATCTGGATTGATTTTTTGAAAAGATTTGACCCATTCCAATAAACCATAGATTTGCTTCTCTGAATCTTGGGCGTATAATTTCATAGATGCTCGTTTGCTTAAAGGCCCTATTGATAATTTCCATCGATAAGTTTGCGAACCTGTGCCTCCTATTCGAATAAAAGGGACAGGGAATTCTTTGCAAATGCCTGTAAACTCTTCGTCCAGCTCAGTTGAAGCATTTGATTTAAGCTCTATGCTCTGACCCAAATGCCAGGAATGATTAAACCCCAAAAGCATTTTTGACGGATGGTTAATCACTTTTTCCTCGTCTATGGAAATTTCCGCTGGAAGCGTTTCGTTATTTCCATATATTTTCATGTAATTGTCTTCTAACTGTTGCATGCTGTCGTATTCGTCAAGCTTTAGCTGTTTTGGGGCCTGCTTCAGTGGCGCATTTTCAGCGGAGGCTATGAGGCGTGCAAAGATTAAAAAAACAAAGCTTAAAGTCCAAACGATTCTTAACCTCATCTTCAAATTCCCCTAATTTCTATTCCGTTTACAAGTTCATTCAAAAAACTTATACTATTTAATTAGACTTAATTAACACTGAGGCCTTGAGCGACTCCAGGCGCATCGTACCCATCTGTTATCGTCCGTGTTTCCGCATGTCCGTCAAGGAAAGCCGTTTTCATTTTATTTGAACGGCAAGGGAAATTCCCCTTTGTTTTTCTGTTATGGAACATTCCATATAAAATCATTTAAAGCCCGGAGAGGTTTGGCCCATTCTGTGTGTCCGTCGGCAAATGAATAATTCCTGCCGCCATTATGACGTTGCGCTTTTATGTTCTGATCCGCAGTGAGAGTTTGATAATATGAATACGCGTTAAGATTAGGGTCGATGCAGGCGTCAAAGATCAGAACCGTTTCCGAAGGCTTTGTTATTTGTGCCAGTTTGCGCCAGTGGCCCCATGAAATCGTGAAGCGCGAAAGCCCGTAATGGGTCAGGGTTACAGCTGTTGGCTGGAATTTTTCGCTGGGACATTTCCAGATGCCGCTGGGCGGGTTGCTTTGTGGCGGAGCATATCCGTTCGGAGCTATATATGTGCGATGCCACGCTGTGTTGCTTGCGGTCCATGATGTCGGTATCCAGTCATTAAAGTCACTTGCATACATCAGGCAGGCGTTTGTCAGTTGCTTTTCATTGCTTTGGCATATTGATGCGTTTGCTTTCTCCCTCGCATTTCTCAAGGCAGGCATAAGCATGCTTGCCAGGATCGCTATTATACTGATGACTGTGAGGAGCTCGATGAGTGTGAATTCCGTGCCGCTTTTTCTTTTCATTATTCTCTCCAGATGGGGCTTGTCCATAACATTTGTCCGTCCGTTTGCTTTGCGCGAATGTATATAAAACCTTTTTCTCCGGAAGGAACGAATTTGGTTTCGTAATTGAAGGAGTATTCTTTTTCCGGGACGGCCCGATGTATTTTCAGGGAAGGGGAACAAAAACCTGCAACGGCTTTGCCGCAGGACCCGTTGACTAATTTTTTTATCGAGGTTTTTATTGTCGAGTTTCCGCATTTCAATTCCAGTTCCGTCTTTGCGGAAGTATCCAGCTCAATGACCAGGTTCTGTGTTCCTCCCGCTCCGAAATGTGTTCCTCCGAGTAGTCCAGCCGGATTTTGTTTTGTTCGGCATTTCCAGTTAAGGGTGTTTTTTGAAATAGAGAGCTTTTCCGTTGCCTTTTCCTCTTCCATTTCATAAGAGCTGAAGCGACAGTATTGAGTCGCGTCCAGGAGTTTTCCGTTTTTGATTTTTATGTCAATGTCCCAATTATGGACAATGTTCTTGCGTCCCCAGCCGCATTCAATCTTTATTTTATATTTTCCGGAAGAAAATTCCGTTGACAGCGTCGGCATGGGAAGTCGATGCAGTTTGCAGTTTTTTCCAAAGCCTTCCACTAACTCCACAAGTTCCAGAGGCGCTGTCCCTGTCAGATCTATCTTCAACTCCATTTCTTTCTCTGTGCGAACGCTTTCTCCTATGAAGCCTCCGTTAAGATGCGCACTGACTTCGAAACGCGCTCCGGTGGACGCAAGCGTGCGTCTTTTTTGGATGGCGTTCCATAGGTTCTGTCTGTCAAGTTTGTCGCATATGACGCCTATTCGTCCGTGTCCATAATGTCCGGGATATCCGTCATGGGTGTCAGTGGATGCGTAGAAGCCGAATTTGTGGCCTTGCAAGAGGCCTTCTCTGACGGAAGTTTCTTTAACTCTGGGACCCATTGTATGGTAGTAGTCATAATACGCGTCGTCGCTTTCTCCGCATCCGTGATTGGAGAAAATTTCAACCAGAGGGGAGACTGCGCTGTCAAAATCTTTCCAGCGGGTTCCGCGAAAACCGGAAAGATAGGAGCAGTGATGCGGCAGAAGAATTGCCTTGTATTTGCTTGTTGCTTTTATGAGTTCCGGCAACGTCGGAGCGTCTATCAATGGTGCATCGTTCATGTTGTAATATACATTGTAATCGCCGTATTTCATGGAGTGCCATTCATAGCTTGGCAGCGTGATAAATTTGCCGGGTTTGTTGGCGGCTTTCAATTCCGTCATCAGTTCCTTCCAGAAATATTGAAGTTTTTGAAATCCTCCGAAATGCATTATAAGAACATTGTTCTGCGTCTTCAGGTCCATTGGCATGTCGGGCCAGAAAGCGTGTCCTGTTATGCTGCAGAAATCAAGATGGCTTTTAGCGTTTTCGAGCGCTCGTTTCGGGGTTCCGTAGCCGTAGCTGGCGGCGCAATGACTGTGTATGTCTCCCCAATAGGTCTTCATTTTATTTCCTGTTTAAATTTCGTAGACTTTGTTTGTTTTACAGGATTCCGTCGCAAGGAAGGACATGCGCGATGCGATGTAGCCGTCGTAGACATTCGCTGGAGGCTTTATATCATTGCAGACGAAACCGTTGATCGCATTTATTATTTCTATATCGGCGCCGAAATGACCGGTCCCGTCGTTGTGGTATTTTCCTCTTGCATCGATTGTCATATGCTCTCTTCCATAGTCATAGTCCACTTCGATTTTTCCGGAGACTCTTTCAAGTCGGAGCTTGCCTTTGTCCCCGACAACTTCCAGTGTTTCCATGTCTTCCGTGTGGTAGCCGAAGACTGAGAGAAAAAGCTGTCCCTTTATTCCGTTTTCGTATGAGATATTGACAATGGCATGGTCGATCGTGTTAGTGTCTTTAGCGTAGACGCATTTGTCCTTTGCTAGAAACTCGTCTTTTGAGTTAACTGCTGTTTTGATGTATATCGGGCTTTGTCGTTGGCTCTGGTTTTTGAAATCCTCATTGTATGAGAATCTGTATTCGCAATTCTTGTCGCATTCGTTGCACCATTCTGGATAGGCGTCTTGAGGCGTGTATACGCTTCGCCCGCCCATTGCCGAGATCATTTGCGGCTTTGCACCGGAAAACCAGTTTAGAACGTCAAAGTGATGCGCGCTTTTTTCGTTTAAGACACCCCCTGAATATTCGACCTGGCTGTACCATTTGTGAAAATATGATGGGTGATGGATCACTGATCTCATTAGAGTCATTTTTACATTGCCGATCCATCCTTTGTCAATGATTTCTTTTGCCCTTCTCCATGTATTTTCATAGCGCCGCGTGAATCCGACCATTGCATTTTTTTTGTTATTTTCAGTCCATGCGTCATACATATTGTCGATGGCTTCCATTGAATGCGCCAGTGGTTTTTCGCAAAAAACGCGCTTGCCTTTCTTGAGCGCATATCTGAACGGTTCCTCATGGAAAAATTGAGGAGCTGTTATCATTATAAGATCAAGATCGTCGTTGTCGATCAATTCTTTATAGTCGGAATAAGTTCTGACCTTTGTTGGCTTTCCGGCTTCGCTAAACACTCTTTCAATGCTTTCCTTGGATTCCTGTGCTCTTTCTTCGTATTTATCGCATAGGGATGCCACGCGCATATTATGATTCGAGTAAGCTATGCTTCTTGCAAGGCCGAGACCCCTGCCGCCGGCTCCGATTATCCCGACTTTTTTATCTTTCATTTTTTATTCCTGAGATTGTTGTTGTATTTTAAAGTTAAAATAAATTTTCATAGATCTTTGATGAGGCGCCGATAAGAATTCCGTTTTTTCTTTTGTCCGGCTCGGCCAGCCGCAAGTCTCTGTTTTTTGAATGGAACATCATTGTTTTCAAGGGTTCCAATATTTCTTTGGATGCGAAATCCCTGTTTTCCTGTATGACTCGCCCTGATAATATTATGCAATCAGGATCAAGCAATCCTATGGCTCCAAGTATTTGGCGCCTCAAGTAAGAAGCCCCTTTTTCCAGTATTGCTTTTGCGTTGGAATCTCCATTGGATAATGCGTTGAAAATTGACGCAGCAGCTTTTTGCCTGTCGAAAGTGAAGGTCTTTTCCGTTTTCGGGAGAGATTCGAACTGGGCTATGAAACCTTGTTCTGAAAAATACATTTGCAGACATCCAGAATTTCCGCATGGACATTTCACGCCTTTTTCATCCACTACTACATGTCCGATTTCTCCGGCCATTAAATTAGAACCGGCGTATATTTGCCCGTCAATGATAATTGCGCTTCCAATTCCTGTACCTACATTTATATAAAAGAGGGTCTTTGCTTTTTTATTCAAAGTTTCATTATATTCCGCCAGTGCCTGAAGACAGACATTGGTTTCAATAAAAACGGGAAGGCCGCAGTCTTTTTTCAGAAGTTCCGCTACCGGAATATTGGACCAGTTAAATTTGGCTGAATAAATGCAGATGCCTTCTTTTGAGTCAATTACTCCAGGCATGCCCACTCCTATTCCGCGTATTTTTTCTTTGCCTATTCCCGACTTTTTGATTATTTTATTAAGATTTTTTCCTATTTCTGCAATTGCTTTGTCGGATGACTGGGAAAAATCTATCTTACTTGACCTTTCGTTTTCTATTTCGCAATCCATGTTCGAGATAGCGAATACACATTCATTCCAATCAAGGGATGCTGTGACAAAACAAGCTCCTTTTTTATTTATTTCTATCAGGGCTGGTTTTCTCCCGCCTAATGAAGAAGCCTTGCCATGACCGCTTATTTTGATAAGCTTTTCTTTTTTTAATTCGTTGACAATAGAAGCAACAGTCATTTTGCTGAGACCAGTCATTTGGCATAGTTCCGTCTGGAGTGTCGTGTCATTTTTATTTTTTATATGCCGCAGTATTATACTCTTATTGCGAGTTCTTTTCTGGAGCAAACTGTCATGATTCATTTTTTTATTCCGGTTGGTTTGAACTCTTTACTTACTATCTTTAAATATAGTGTTATTCTCTAAAAAGTCAACACTGTCATCCCATAATTTTTAAATTTTGCTGATTTTCGGGTGATCCGTCATCCTTTCAAATTTTCAATTCCCTATGGGATGGCTGTGGAACTATTATATAATTTTGAGGTTTTTACCGGGAAAGGGAAGAAAGGTATTGACAAAAATAGGCCCTTGCATTATACTATAAGTATAACAAAGGTACAACAAAATGGTTTTGGCAGTGAGTGCGCATGGACTGAAGGGAAAAAGAATCAAAGAAGAGCTCGAGCAGGAGATAGTCTCCGGAGCGATGGGCCCGTCCGGCACGGCCTTTATGACAACGAGGGAGCTGGCGGTTGCTAAAGACGTGTCGCTCAAGACCGCACACCGAATCGTCGGAATGCTTCGCGACAGCGGATTTCTGGAACTTAGCGGGAAGCGCCATCACATCAGATATTCAGTAAGGCGTAATGAAAAAACTTTGATAGGGCTTCTGGTGACATGTCTCGAGAACCCATTTTTCTCAAGCCTCTCAAGAAACATAGAGGACGCCGCACGCGCCATGAATACGGAACTCATTATCGCCGCGAGCAATTATAGCGCTGAAGGTGAAAGAGAAAAGCTTGACATGTTTTGCCGCCGCGGAGTCTCCGGGATACTGGCCTGTCCTTGGAGTGTGGACGAGAATGAGAGCGCCTATTTGAATCTATCCGTACCATACGTACTTATCGGGCGCAGGCTCAAAAATAAAAAAGCGGACAGCGTTCTTGTGAACGACCAGATGGCGGCCCAGAAAGTCGCGGCACACTTTATCGAATGCGGACTTCGTGATTTTGCGTATGTCGGACCTTCCGGGCTTTCGCGTGACGAGCGGTTGCTGGGTTTCCGCAACGGACTTGCCAATGAAGGAATGGAACTGCGTCAGGAGAACATTCTTTATCTGGAGAACATGAGTTCACGGCGCGACCTGGAATCAATCGCAAAACTTCTTAATAATCGCAAGAAAAGGTTGGCGGTATTCTGTTTTCACGATCTTCTGGCAGTCAGGATGCTTAACGCCTGCAATAAACTGGGAATAAAGGTGCCGGACGACGCGGCGATAGCCGGGTTCGACAATCTGCCGACAGCATCCGAGGTATATCCGGCTTTGACATCAATAAGTTACCCCATAAAGGACATGGCACGGATTGCTTTTGAAACACTGGAATCCAAGATAGCGTCAAAGGAAACATCGACAGGAATAGCACGCTATCTCGAACCGGAACTGATTGTCAGAGAAAGCACGATGGCGGGCGGAAAAAACGGTTCAGCAGTCTTTGCGCAGGATTACGCAATGTTCTATGCGTCATGAAAAAATAAATTATATACATTAATCAAATTAATAATAGTAGTAAGGATAAAATTATGGCAATCAAAAGAACCGCGATAAGTTATTATGGACTTGGCTACGTTGAACACGCCGAACGCGACTTTGCGGAGATGCTCGAACACGGCTGCAGCACCGTGATACTGGCGGTTACGGAATTCGACTTCGACTTCTGGCGGCCCAACATTCCGAAAATCGTAGACAAGGCTCATCAGATGGGGCTGAAAGTATTGATAGACCCATGGGGCATCGGCAAATATTTTGGTGGCGAACAGGTAAGCCTCTTCCTTCAGAACAATATCGAAAATAGACAGGTCTCGGCGTTTACCGGCGAAAAGCTTCCGCATGCGTGTTTCAATACAAACTCATTCCGCGACTACTTCCAAAGGTTCTGCCTGAATCTCGCGGCTGAAACCGACGCGGACGGCTTTTTCTGGGACGAACCTCATTACGGATTTCCGAAGGCCTACGCATCCATAACCGGCGGAGCGGGCGACGACTGGAGCTGCCGCTGTCCCGTCTGCATGAAGAAATTTTACGACTATTACGGCTATGAAATGCCAAAGATAATGAATGACGATGTGAAGCAGTTCCGCTGGCGCGAAGCCCTCTTCATCCTAAGCGATACCTCAAGGAAACTAAAAGAGCTGAAAGCAAAACTCGAAATAACCTGCTGCGTCCACGCTACAATGAACAACTATTACGTTACCGAACAGCGCGGCTACGACAACTGGGACATGGTCGCCTCATGCCCGTACTTCGACGTATTTTCGACGACTATAATAAGCTGGGAACTGCCGTTCCACTTCTTCGAAAACATTACGGCCCGTACAGTCGCGGCGGCAAAGAAATACGGCAAGGAATCCGAGCGCTGGCTCATGGGCTATTACAAGCAGCCCGCCGACTTCGCGCTAATCGACAAGGTCGTGGATCTCTATGACTCAATGGGCGTAGACCGTTTGGCCTCATGGACCTACCGCGGCGGCTACGGGACAGTACTTGCCCCGCCGGATGCGCTCAAACTCTGGGACAGCATCGGGAAAAACTATAAACGCGTATTAAAAAAGTAAAAAGGGAGATAAAAATGTTAAACGATTTCGGTTATGTGGAAAAGGCATTCGCGAACATCAAGCGCGTAATGGAAGAACAGGGCGAAAATATTAAGAAGGCCGCATCATTGATGGCCGACGCCATAGCTGCCGACAAGCTCATAAATGTCTATGGCGGTGGTGGGCATACCACGCTTGTCATGGGTGAAATGTTTTTTCGCGCCGGGGGACTTTCGAACATCAACCCAATCATGGAGACAGGGATATCGGTCTTCAATCAGGCGCTGAAATATCTCGAACTGGAACGCTGCGAGAATTTCGGGCGTTCAGTGATGAAGTACTACGATCTCCAGAAAGACGATGTACTCATTATTTTCCACAATATCGGAATCAATGCCGCGACTATCGACGCCGCGCTCGAAGCAAAAGAAAAAGGCGTCAAAATCATAGCCGTTTCCAGCTCGTACTGGCAGAATGAAATGTCCGCGGACCACTTCATACGCCATTCCAGCAAAAAGAACCTTTTCGAACTTGCGGATGTATGCATCGACGACTATAACCCGGTAGGCGATTCAATCGTAAACGTACCCGGCTTTGAAACGCCAATAGCTCCGGTTTCGAACGTTGTCGACTTCACTATCGCGCATCTTATCGAGATCGAGACGATTCGCCAGTGCGTCGAACGCGGTATCACTCCTCCGGTATGGAACAGCGCAAACGCCCCCGGCGGCGACGAGAAAAACGCAGCATACTTGAAAAAATACAAATCAAGGGTTAAATCTCTGTAAACGAAAAGAGGGGGACACAATGCCAGTCGCGCATAAAAAAACATACAAGCTGTTTATTTGGAAGAACTTTACTCTCATTGAACTGCTCGTTGTTATTTCGATAATCGCGATTCTGGCAAGTCTTCTTCTTCCGGCGCTTAAACGTTCCCGCGAGAAAGCAAAAGAAGTTCAGTGCGTCAGCAATATCAGACAGTGCCTGATGGGCAGTATGCAGTATGCGGGAGATTACTACGGGTTCACGCCTCCGGCTTATGTTCCTCTATATACGATTTCTGGACCAAACGGAAGCATAAACGGCGGTGACGTCCGATGGGCTGGAATGCTCTATGTTATGGCATATCTTTCGAATATGGATGTATTTGTCTGTCCGAGCGAGCTTACCACAGTGAAAACGGTTTTTCCCGAATACAACTTTGCAAGAATGCAGACTTTCTCCTATGCCATAACCTACAACTACAGCACGGCCCCCGGCAACATGAGCGCATTTACAAATATTTATAAGCAGGACGACCCGTCGCGAAAAATACTGCTTGCCGAGGCGGTATATTACATGACCTACAGCAGCGTCAACAAATGGCTGCCGACTTCATATGTCTCGTATTACAATGGCCCTCCGGCATCTACGACGGACCGGGTACCTTATCTGAAGCATTTCGGAAAATCCAATGCCGCATACATGGACGGACATGCATCCGGGGCTAAGGCTGAAAATTTCAGACAGAGCGGGATATTGGGCGGGCGTAATAAAAACCTTCTGCCGGTCGCGTTCTGACGGCTGAAGATAAACATGTACTAAAAGAACTATTAGCATACAAAACTAGGAGATGTTTCATGTCAGGATTGAAAAGAAAGTTCATGACCGCACTGGCGCTGATTGCGCTGGCATTCGTAACGGCGGAATCAGCGGAAGTATATAAGGAAAATTTCAACAATTATTCAAACGCAAGCAAAAACGGACTCAGAAAAGCCGTTGAAGTCAAAGGCGTTCCCGGACTAAAATATGCGTTGCGCCTCGAAACAATAATGGATAAAAAAGAGAAGCCCATCTATTTGTCTTGGAACAGTTCTTTTTTTGACATCGGAGTCGCCGACGAAGTCACCGTTGACTATTTTATGAAACCGGAAACCGATTCGACGCGCTATGCTCTCTTCGTAAAAGACAAAAAAGGAAATCAGCTGGTTGCCCCGATAATCAGGGAAGGCTTTATCGAATGCTGTTCACTTGGAAGGTGGGCAAAGGCAGCACCATTAAAATACGACACATGGCATCATATACGCTATGCGATACACCTGCTTTCCGAAACATACGATCTTTATGTAGACGATATGGAAAAACCGAAAGCCAGCGGAATCAAATACCGTATTCCTGAATGCGGGGTACCTGCAAGTCTTTGGTCGGAAGGGGCCGAAACGACAGCCTCCGTGTCATACTTCGCACAGATTACCGTAAACGCCGAAAAAGCGCCGATATTTCCCCCCGCAACACTTGCAACCCAACCCCACTACATAGGCGGCGCGGTTAAAACGGCAGAGGCTCCGGTAATCGACGGAAAAGGCGGAGACGAATGCTGGAAAAACGCGCAAACCTTCTACATAGACAAGGAAGGATCAGAAATCAAGGAAAAAAGTTCTGCAAAACTTCTATGGGATGACAAGAACCTGTATATACTTTTCCAGGCCGATGCCGCCGATATGGAAAAGCGAGCTAACGGCGAAACCGCACACGACGGCAGAGTCTGGATGGATGACTGTTTTGAAATTTTCATTGATCCGGGTTTGTCCGGAAAAGATTACGTTCACTTTGCCGGGAACAGTGTCGGCGGCCTTTACGATGCCGCGCATAAGGACGGACTTCGCGAAAATTCCTGGGAATCAGGCTGGTCGGCAATTGTAAATAAAGACAGCAACAGTTGGAGCGCTGAACTTGTAATTCCGTTCTCAACACTTGGACTTGTTCCAAAAGCCGGCGATATCTGGGGATTCAACGCCTGCCGCGAAAATCCCGCAAGTTCCGAAGTCAGCGCATGGCGGCCTCTGGAGTCCTTTCACAATCCGGAAATGTTCGGGAAAATCCTTTTTGTCGATTCAAAATACCAGGAACTGCCGCGGGAAACGCAAATCAGAATGCTCGGCGAGAAACTTTATAGAGCGGAAGACGTTCTTAAAAAAGCCTCTGCAAATGTAAAAACGGTTCAGGATGGAGAAAACGCAGAATACTTCAATAAGCCCTGCGATGCATTGAAAAGCGAAATCAGCAAATTTGAGAAATGCCTTGGTACGTCACAAAATTTCACAGCATTTTATAAGAATGCGATGAAGGCAAACGAACTATACGACAGCACCGTCAAGCTCTGCGCGGATGCGGAACGTCTTTCACGGTTTTTTGCCAAGGATTCCGAGAATGCGAAACGCGGTTACGTGGTATCCCTTGAAAGCTCAATGGACAAAATCCCGTTCGAAAACTATTCCGGCTCTTCGGAATCAATGCCCGAACTCAGCCTGGCTGGCCGCGAATACGGAAGTTTCCAAATGGCGGTTCTGCCAAAACCGGGTTCAAAACTGGATTCCGTCTCAATTAAGGTATCGGAGCTCAAAGACAAGGACGGCAAAGTTCTTTCCGGTTCCAAAATCGATTCATTCATGGTAAAATATGTAAAGACCGCAAAATCATCCTCATTTCAACAGATCATTCCGGACGCGCTCTGGCCCGGAAAAGAATTCAAATTCAATACCCCGCTGGACATGGCCCCGTTCTGGTTCGATGTATTCGTTCCGGCGGACGCTCCGGCAGGAGACTACAGCGCGACAATCTCAATAACTCCGGGAAACTGCGAAGCTTCCGAAATACCCGTCACAGTGAAAGTTCTGCCTTTCTCTCTGCCGCTTAAAACAAGCCTGCCGACGGCGTTCTGTTTTGTTGACCATTGGGTGGAAGGTTATTATGGTGCTAAGACGCCTGAATCAAAACGCCGCGATTATTTCCAGTTTATTCTTGATCACAGGCTTGAGCCGATGAACCTGTGGGTCGGCGGCAAAAATAAACTTGACATGAGCGAAGAAGACCTTGAATGGACCGAAAAACGCGGTAAATCGATGCTCTTTCTGCAGGTTACCAGAGGCACGAAGGATTGCGAGCAGTATTATAAGAATATGATAAAGAAATATGAGGGTAAACTCAAACCGGTATTCTTCGGATATGACGAAATACTTATGTCCACACCGGAAAAGATTGCAGCGATGAAAGCCGCCTACAAGGAAACAAAGGAAACATTCCCGGATGTCCCGCGCCTTAACACCTCGCAGATCGATGAAAAGCTTTTCAACTATGTCGATATCTGGTGCCCGCTCTTCAATCACTTCGATAAGGCGGCTGCCGAAAGTCGCATTGCGCTGGGCGAACAAGTCTGGTGGTATCCGACGGACTACCCGCTCTCGCCTTACGCCAACTTCAATATCGATTCCGACGGCATCGATCCCAGAGTTATTTCGTGGATGACCTGGAAACTCGATATCTCAGGCCTGCTCTACTGGGCGCTGAACCGCGAATGGCTCAGTAACTATCAGGAGGCCGAACGCCTTACCGATAAAGAAAAATATGCCCGCGGTCTCGAATGGATGACCCCCGGAGTTCAGGAAAAGGTCAAGAAAGGCCTGCGCTGGCCCGACGTCCCGTGGATACCGTATTTCCGCAGCGTATCTAATCCGAGCGCAGCGCCCTCCGCTACCAATGGCGGCGGAAACCTGATGTACCCCGGCCCCGACTGGCTGCCGATAGCCTCGACACGCCTTAAAAATCTCCGAGACGGCCTTCAGGATTATGAATATTTCGTGATTCTGAAAAAGAATCTGGAACTTCTAAAAAAACAGGGTACTGATAATAAAGAATTGATAAACAAGGCTGAAAAAGCACTCGGACTTGATAAAGTAACAGGCGGCGCTACCAGTTATACAAAAGACGCCAAGACGCTTAATGCGGCCAAAGCTGAAATAGCTGAGCTGATTATAGAAATACAGAATGAACTGAAAAAACAAAGGGATTAAATCTCTGTAAACGAAAAGAGGGGGACACAATGCCAGTCGCGAATAAAAAAACATACAAGCTGTTTATTTGGAAGAACTTTACTCTCATTGAACTGCTCGTTGTAATTTCGATAATCGCGATTCTGGCGAGCATGCTTCTCCCTGCACTCAAGCAGTCTCGCGAAAAGGCAAAAGAGATACAGTGCCTGGGCAATGTCAGGCAGTGCGTTATGGGCTCCATCCAGTATGCCGGAGATTACTACGGGTTCACGCCTCCGACTTATGTTCCTCTATATACGATTTCTGGACCAAACGGAAGCATAAACGGCGATGACGTCCGCTGGGCAGGAATGCTGTACATACTTGGATACATTTCAAATAAGGAGATATTTACCTGCCCGAACGATCTCGCCATCGCAAAAGAAGTCTATCCGACGTGGAAAGTCGGGCAGATGCAGGTCATGACCTACGGGCTGACCCATGACGATCCCAACAATATATCCGCAGGATTTACTAATATATACAAACAACGCGATCCTTCACAGAAGATTCTGCTGACAGATGCTATTTATTACATGACGTACAACAGCATAAACAAGTGGGTGCCGGCCTCATATATTTCGTATTACAGCGGGGCCCCGGTATCGGACGCAAACAGGGTTCCTCACCTGAAACATTTCGGCAAAGCGAACGCGGCCTATGCCGATGGGCACGCATCGGGCTCGAAGGCTGAGAATTTCCGTAAAAGCGGGATATTAGGCGGGCGTAATCAAAACCTTCTGCCGCTCGCCTTCTGACCATAAAAAACAGGAATCGCAGCACAAAATCTCAACTAGAAACAAATTACGCAATTTAAAGTTGCAATAAAAAAAGAAAGAGCAGATATGAAAAATTGTCATTGTCGGAAAAAACTTATGTTGCTTCTTTGTTTAGCCGCCGCCGCTGGCTGCGTCCAACAGCAACAGGGCAAAAGTGAAAATATCATTGCGCACTGGACTTTTGACGATGCTTCAGACAATAAAATCAAGGATGCATCCGGCAAGCATGACGGGATGGTGAAAGGAGATAAGACTGGGGAATTCATTAGAAAAGGACTTTACGGAAATGCCGCAATTTTTGGCAAGGGCAGGAACACTGTCGTCATACCGCACAGCGATGAATTGTCATTGGCTGACGATTTTAGTATAGAGTGTGTCATCAAACCTTTTTCGGTAGATTTTTTCAATACCATAATCTGGAAAGGAAGCAGGAATATATCGCCGGAAGAAATCAATTATTTCGTGGACATAAAAAATGGAAGATTAGAGCTGAAAACAAAAGACAAAGCGGGTAATTGGAGCGTCTATTCCACACGCAAGCCGGTTATTGAAAAAAACAAATGGCACGACATAATCATTACCTACAAGCAAGGCCAAGTCAATATTTATGTAAATGGCAAAAAATGCATAGTAGACATTTCCGAAAAGGAACCAGCTCAGAATACTCTTCTTGCAAATGAACATGAAGTGACTATAGGAGCAGGAGCCAATCATATTGAAAACTCTTATTTTTTTAACGGTCTGATTGATGATATAAAAATATCAAAAGGCGTAAACGCGGATATTTCAAAGGGCAAGCAGGAAAACTTTACTAAAAAAGTAGTTGAAAATGAAATTACGGGTCTGGAAAACAAATCTTCTGAAATAATAGACGCCGCCAGGAAATTGAAAAATTTAATGAATGACGGCGGTTCGCAGGACAATAATGAGATATTAAACTCATTGCTAAAAGTCTATGAAAAAGGGTTGACGGCGAATGAATCTCTTCTTGAAGAGTTTAATAAACAAATAGGAATAATGGAATATAAAAATTACTATATTTCGTCTTTTGGTGAAGAAAAAAATTTCGCCTTGACTGTTTTGCCGACATATGAGAGGCTTGTAAAGAAAACTACATTCTTCAAAGACATAAAAAATCTCAAGAACGATATCTCCTTGTCCCTTGCCAGAAATGAGCGCGAGGGTTTTCAGGCTATTCTTCTAGGCAGTCCGTTCGGTGATGTAAATGACGTAAAGGTGAGCGTGGAGGATTTAAGGAATGAAAACGGCAAGGACACGATACGCTCAAAAAATATTGAATGGGCGCCGATTGCAAGCATTGAAACAGCTCCGCCCGAAATTGACGTCGATTTTGTGGGAAAAATTCCCGATGCCATTATGGAAGGGGGAGAGAAGATCAATGTCGCCCGAAATGATTTCACCCCTGTTTTTTTCAGAATATTTGCGGATAAGGAAACTGTTCCTGGGAACTACAAAGGTAGGATAACATTTTCTTGTGATGGAGTTTCACAGGAACTTATATTAAATGTCAAAGTTTATGATTTTACTCTTCCTGAAAAAAATTCTTTGGTTGTAGGTTTTACTTTCTTTGAATCATTTTATCAAAAATGGTACGGCTACAAGACATTGACAGACGAACAGAAAATGGGCATATACAAGTTTCTTCTTAAATATCGGATTCCGCCTAACAATATTTATTCAGGCGGAGGATGTTACCCTGAAATAGAGTTCCTCGAAAAGCTGGCTGACAAGGGAGCTGATTTCTGCACTTTGAAAAGCCTGGGCGGAAAGGGATTGAGGTCGGAAAAGGAAATAAATGAAGTACTGGAAAAATACAGGAAAAACATCAATAAGCTCAAAGCGGCTAATTTATATAAATATACGTATTTTTACGGTTACGATGAATTGGATTGTCATTCGGATTCGCTGGATTCGGCAAAACAGATAATGCCAAGGATTATGAATGAATTTCCTGATTTAAGACTGATGCAGACTTCATTTCCGAATCCTGATATTGCCGGACTTTTTAATGTATGGGTTCCTCTGTTCGCCTATTTTACATCAGAGCAAAACCTGAAAATACTTGATAAAATGCGAAAAAAGCCTAACGCGGAGATCTGGTGGTACAATGCAGATTTCCCCAGGAAGCCTTTTCCAAACTATTTTATTGATTATCCCGTTTTTGACTGTCGAATCATCATGACACTCAGCTATATGTACAAGGTACAAGGCATTTTGTATTGGAGTATCAATCGGGAATGGAAAACCAATGACGTCCAGGGAAACAAATGGCCGCAAATTCCGTGGAAGCCCTATATTTTTAACATTAACAACGGCGCCCGCAAATATGTCAACGGCATGGGCAATATGGTTTATCCGGGAGCAGACGGGCAGATTTATCCTTCGCTTCGTCTGGAAAACCTGCGGGATGGCGTGGAGGATTACGAATATCTGAAACTACTGGAACGGCAAACGGCAATATTGAAGCAGTCCGGCAGAAGTCCGGCTCTGGTGCAGGAGGCTGAACCCCTGCTGCGCGTGCCGGCGGACGTGGCAACGGCCGTCAACAACTATTCCGCCGATCCGCAAAAACTCATAGATTACCGACTGAAAGTCGCCGTGCTGATTGAAAAAATCAACAAAGCTCTCAAATGAGGAATTGCCGAAGGAATGAAGCCGTTGAAAAATACAAATCTGCCATTATCTCTGGAACAGTCAGCCGGAATTTAAATACAAGTATACGGATTATAGGCAAAGTAAAGCAAATAGAGAGGTTTTCAAAATGTTGACAGTTATAAAAAAAATTGGCTTATTAGAAAATGATCCGCAACTTGATTTCAAGAAAAGGGTTTGTGATTTTCTAAAACTTGAACCAGTAAGCAACTTAGAAGACGCGGACTTGATAGACCTGTCGTCTTTATCTTTTGAGAAAAATGATTCCCTAAAAGTGACCGAATGGGCAAAAATCAAAAAAATTCTGGTAGCTCCAGCCGCTGCAGCAAAATTGCCACTGGGCAATATTAAAGAGGAAAATATTTATGTCTCTTTCCCTTTGAGGGCGTGGGCCCTTCCCAAAAAGATCCTCAAAATGAAATGTGATGATATTTGCGGCGAACTGACATCCTTGAGGATAACATGGACGCGGCCGAAAAAGGAATCATCGAATGAACATGAATTCCTTTATAATACTTTAGCCGGCCTGATAGACATAGCAGGCCTTATAGCCGAAACGCCGCTGGAGCAACTTTACGTGGAAAAGGTAAAGGGAGAAAATAATCTTTTTGCTCTGGCAATGTTTGAAGGCGAAATAGCTCTGGAGATAGAGGCTAATGAATCCCTGCCTGACTCCATGGAAGGTACGCATTTCATCAAAGCAAACTTTACAGACGGCATAATAACAAACGTACCGCTGGCGGGACATTTCAACGCAGAAGGCTCTATATATGCCACGGATGAAAAGGTTTCGCGTCTGTTAATCGAAAATGGGGAGTGGGACGGAGGGGATGAAATCCAAAACACATACTGGCAGATGCTCTTGTCAATAAAAGACGGCTCCTATCCCAGTGGGCTTTTGGACAGCATTAAAATATTTAAAGCCATCAATGAAACTTTAAAAACCAGCATGCCTGTAAATTTGGGAGAACAAAAATGAAACCTGTTTCCATGATAATAGCCGGGGCGGCAAATCCGCATGTCAGAAATTATTACGGTGGTCTAGCAATGGGGAACTGTCCTGTAAAAACTCTTGCGATTTCAGACCACGACCCGGAAAGGCTTCAATACGCAAAAGATTTTTTTGCCAATTCAGGAATGGAAATCAGCTTCTATGGCGACTGGCGAGAAATGTACGAGAAGCATCCTGAAGCAGAGTCTGTCATGGTCGGGACTGACAATATTCATCATTTTGAGGCGACGCGGGAAGCCATCATGCGCAGCAAGCATATATACAGCATGAAGGTAATATCAATGAACGAAGGTGAATGCGAAGAGCTTATAAGGCTTCGCAATCAAAAAAAAATAGTATTCGAGGTCGAACTTGAATTACATTTCTCCGCTCAATATAGGCATATAAAAGAGGCCGTCCAGAGTGGAAAGCTGGGGGAAATAAAGTCTATTTACCTTACGAATGTGTCCCAGTCGCCGTGCAACTATTTTCCGAACTGGGGTGACCCCGAGCTTTCCTATGGAAAGACTATTCCGATAAAAGCTGGGTCAAGCGTATGTCGAGGGGGCGGTTTGACAGATCATCCGCATCCATTCGATTTAATTCATTGGGTTACTGGACTGGAGTTTAAAAAAGTTTTTGCCGTTTCGAGCCGGAATCAGCGTGCCCATTTGAAGGTCGAAGACCACGTTGCAATTACGGGGGAGCTGGAAGGCGATGTAAAATTCTTTATAAACCCTTCGTATTCCAACTTGGAGGAAAACGTCGCAAAAAGAGTTCTCATATGGCCAAAATCTTTGGAGGTAAATCTCAAAGTGACCGGATCAAAGGGATATATGGCCACCGATTATTTTGATAAACCTCTTTATGTTGTGGGGAAAAATCATATATCCCCCAACCGCTTGATTGTTGACGGAATGGGGAAAACTGCTATTGGCGGGTGCAACGGGGCTTTGGATTGCTTTGCCAAAGCAGTAAGGGGCATGCGTGATGTCGAATCAAGCGCGGAGGACGGTCTTAGAGCTGTAAAAGTGATGAATGCGGCGTATGAATCCATCTATAACAACAAAGCGGTCTATCTATAAAACTGGCATTTGCGAGTCTATAATATGGCAGACGCTGCACGTGAAAATGAGTTTACAGGCTGTGTGCGATTACTTGAAGCGCTGGAGCTTTATGCATCAAAAACCCATTCGCAGATATCTGGGTGAAAAATCTCTCCAGCCATCCCTGTAAATCAGTACTTTATCCAGAATATTTGGTGGCACCTTCCGGCGTTCATGTATCATCCGATGTCTACTTGTTGAGGCTGGATGTATATATCACTTCGAACGCAATAATTCAATACTTTATTTTGTTACAGTTTCTTAATCTCTGGAAGATATACCCTTATGGAGTCTTTGATTATTTTCTGCTTGCAGTAGTTGCTGAGTCTGCGGATAAGTATATCCGTAGCCTCATACCCCTTGGATACGACGAGAAATCCTTTCTCGGTCTTTATATCTTCGGCAAGCACCATTCCTTCTAAGAGGTTTTCTATTTTGAGAAGGCGGGTAGACGCATTTTCGAGTTCGGGTATTTCTATTTCACCCAGAAGCGCAATAATCTGCGGTTCATATTTCACACCGGAAATCTGCATCATTTCAATGGCCTTGTTTTTGGAGGCTTTGCGACAAAGAAAGGTATCGAAGTCAGTCGCCGCTTTGAGCAGCATTATTCCGAGCACAACCGGATCGGTGTTTTTCAAAGGATATTTTATTTTTGAAAAGTCGGGTTCACTTTCCTGTTTTTCTATTATTGTTGAAACCACCTCGAGGCGCGGTATCTTTTCAAGGAGTTTCCGGCCTGTACCCGGAACTTCCTTCAGCATATGCATTTCGGTGGGATCAAGCTCGACGCCCTCAAAATTCTTCTCCACGATTTCCATGGGGACGGTTACACAGCCTATCTGTGAAAGCATCGCGGCAACTTCATACTGCCAGAGATCATCTATTTCGAGTTTTTTACCAATTGCGGTGATAAAATATCTGAGTCTTTTTGCGCGGCTGAATGCAAAGGGATTGGTCATGGCGAGAATGTCGGTAAGTACCTGAATGGAGGCTTTCAGGGTATTTTCCAGGAGGACTTTCTCCGCCGTCACAAGATTGTACTGTTGGAGTCCCGTAAGAAGGGCCTTCATCATAGTGTCGGGCGGACACGGTTTAGTAAGGAAGCGGAAAATACTACCCTCATTGATGGCGTTTATTGCTATTTCGATATCAGAGAGGCCGGTCAGCATCATTCTTATGGTATCGGGACTCATTTCTCTTACCTTGGCGAGAAACTGAACGCCGTCCACGCCTGGCATGCGCATATCGGAAACGACTATTGCAAACGGGCCCTCGCCGCCAGTTAAAATCTTGTAGGCACTCTCCGCATCTGGCGCAGTGCATATTGTAAAATGCTTTCTGAAAATGCGTTCGAATCCTGACAGAATGTTTGGATCGTCGTCAACGAAAAGTATCTTCACGTCTTTAAGAGTCATTGGAGGGCCCTTTCAAATTTGTTACGGCAAATATCGCGCCAGACGTCTATTTTGCTCGCCTTTCCACATTTTTCCATATAATCAAGGTCAAGAAGCTTCATTTCGTCCTCACTGTTTCCGTCTTTGCTGAAAAATGTTTCAGCCGCCCAGGAAAGATGCAGTATGGGCAGAAGAGGGCTTTCGCTGTTCACGCATCTGGAAGGGCACATGAAGTAGGCGATAGCCTCGGTAATGCAGTCCTTGAGTCCCCATATGCCGAGCAGATAAGCTCCTACCTCTCCGTGGTTAACGCCGAGTATGGATTCCTCGGCTTCAAGATACGAAATATTCTTCTCCTTTATAGCTCTGCATATTTCACGATAATCATCGGGCAGCTCCGAGATAATGACAATTTCGCCGATTTCGTGGAGAAGGCCCGCCACGTACATATTCTCTTCATCTTCCTTTGTAAATCCTTCGTTCCGGGCTATTTCGCGGCAGAAAGAAGCGGTCATCATGCTTGAGTGAATCACTTCCTCCATCGAACGGGCACTGAACTTTTTCAGATCGAACTGCGAAAAAGTGCCGATTGAAAGAACCAGCGGGCGAAGCACGTCTATTCCAAGAAAGCTCACGGCCTGGGCGATATCCGTTATATGATTAGGAAGGCCGAAAAACGAGGAATTAACCAGCTTCAATATCTGAGCGCTCATGGAGATGTCATGGTGAACGATATCCGCGACTTTGCGCATGGAGCATTCCTCTTTTCTCAGTTCCTCGGTAACCTCAATATAAATATTCGGAAGGCTGGGCAGCTTGTCAATCCTCGAAACAATCTTCAGTACCCTTGCACTCTTGAGCATCCGCCGAAGTCCCAGCGAAGAATTTATCGTATTTTTCAGGACATTCGAGTCGCAGGGTTTGGAAAGGAACTGATGCGCGGGGCCGACTGTCCTGAAGATAACTTCCTCGCGCGACTGGCCGGAAAGCACCAGACGAATAGTCGAGGGATATTTTTTCATGACCTCCTCAAGCAACTGAGAACCATCCATATCGGGCATCCTCATATCGGTGACGAGCACGTCGAACTCCTTCTCCGCCATCCGTTCAAGAGCCTTCTGACCACAGGTTACAAACTCGATATCCCACTCGCCTTCCATTGAATGAAGCATCCTTCTTATTCCCCGCAGAATATTTGGTTCGTCGTCGACAAAAATGATTTTCATAGGATTCGGCATTATACGTCTCCCGTCGGGAGCTTTATGTGAAACGCAGTCCCCTTGTCGAGTTCCGTCTCAAAATAGAGTTCCCCTTTATGCTTGTGTACGATAACGTCATAGGCGATGGCAAGCCCCTGTCCAGTACCACGCCCCACGCCTTTCGTAGTGAAAAACATGTCATAGACCTTGGGCCTTATCTCTTCGGGGATTCCCATTCCGGTATCGGCGATTATAATTTCCACGCAATCGTCGTGTTTCAAGGTTTTTATAGAGATAGAACCTTTTGCTCGTTTGAGTTTTTTATTAGCCTCGTCAACAGTATGCGCGGCATTTACGACCAAGTTGAGCAGCACCTGATTAAGCTCGCCCGGATAACATTTTACGCAGCAGCTTTCGCCGCAGAGTTCCAGATTGAGATCGGCGAAATACTTCCATTCGTTCCTTGTTACAATCGTCGCATTCTGGACGCTGCGATTGATATCGAGGTTCTTTTTCTCATCCGTCTTGGGATGTGAAAACTCCTTCATTGCAAGGACTATATCGCTCACGCGCTTTACGCCGTCGAGTGTCTGATCTATCGCCTGCGGTATCTCGTCCTTGAGATAATTCCAGTCCTCCGATTCGAGAAGTTTTTCAATCTCGCCGATGGCGTCAGAATCATGACCGGCAGCCTTGCTCTTATCAAGTAATACTGAATAAGAATCGATTATCCTGACAACGCTGGCAAAAGAATCCTTAAGGAAATTCGTATTGTCCCCGACAAACTGAGTGGGGGTATTTATCTCATGTGCTATCCCGGCGGCAAGCTGGCCTATCGATTCGAGCTTCTGCGCCTGAACAAGCTGGAATTCAAGTTTGCGCTGACGCTCCTCCTCCGCCTCGTGTTCAGTCAGATCGGTCATGATAAAGAGCATTCCGCCGAAGCCGTTTTGGACGGACGGAATCGGGGTTGATCTCACGAGAGCCGGAACAATCACGCCGTCGCGCCGTCTGAGTTTCGCGCGTCCCTGGCAGCCACGTGAAGAAGAAGATTCCCTGTCTATATTGTACGAAGAATAATCGACATCCCCGTCATATATGCTGGTTATCTTGTTTTCCTTCATGTAGTCGAGGTCATATCCGAGTATTTCCGTAAAGGCCCTGTTCATGTACTGAGCCTTTCCTTCCGAATCGGTTATTATTATAGCTTCCATAGCCTCTTCCACTGCGGTATAAATCATCTTCAGCTCATCTTCTCGTTTCTTTCTTTCGGTGATATCTATCATTATTCCAATCGTACCCCAGAGCTGACCATCGGTCTTGGTGTATACTGCTTTGTAAAATATCACATTACGCACAGTCCCGTCGGAATGGGCAAGGGTTGATTCATAGACGCGCGTACCTCTCTTCGCAAGAAGATCTATGTCAGCCTTATGATAGGAATCGGCACAGCCGAAATCTTTGACTATATCATAGACTGTAGAACCAATTATCTTCGACTTTGGAAAGCCGATAAATTCCTCGTAGGCCTTGTTACAAAGATTGTAAACACAATTCTCATCCTTGCAGAATACGGGATTGGGAATCGTATCAAGAAGGGTCTGTAGAAAATTCAAGCGATCCTTCAGAATGCTTTCGGCTTCTTTTTCGGAGCTTATATCCTGAGCGACAATGACGTATCCGTCAAGCTTGTCCCGCTGGAATACCGGATAGTGGTTTATCTTCCATATCCGCCCGTCGGAAGAATTCATTTCAAGGCTCCTCGCAGACGCTGACGGGGATTTTCTCTCCGGCTTACAAAGAACGCAGTCATCAGGATTTCCTTTCCAGAGATCGTAGCAACAAATATGCTTCAATTCATCCGAAGTCATGCCGAAGGCGTCACTTGCGGCCTTGTTGGCCCATTTTATATTTTTATCCTCATCAGTGAATATTACTACTTCGGATATGCTGCCCAGGATTGTTGCCTTTTCCTTTTCCGCACTTACGAGAGCTTCCTCGGCAAGCTTCCTGCCGTTCACGTCTATTACGACTCCCTGGAAATGAGTTATCCCGCCTTTTGCATCTCTTTTTATAATAGACTTATCGGAAACCCATTTGTATACGCCGTCTGCATTTCTTAATCTATATTCCTGCTCGTAATGGTCGATAGAGTTCTCAACATAAAAATTAACTTCATCGCCTACTCTCTGAAGGTCGTCGGGATGGAGAATGTCCGCAAATTTAATCCTGCCGCTATAGAAATCTTCCTGAGAATAGCCGAAAAGTGAAATATTCGCTGAAACAAGCTCGACCGGCCAGCCAGCCTCCGCCCGCCACAAGAACGTGATAACCGGACTCATGGCTATAATATTTTTCAAGGCTTCCTCATGCTCGCGGATTTTTATACTTTCGGATATATCTCTTACAGCACAGATGAATGCTGGGTCGGACTCCCACGAAATCGGGCCGCAAGTTATTTCTATAAAACGGACTCCATCCGAATCAACCAGCTTAACATTGCTGCGCCCTGTCAGAGGATAGGAAGATTCCGTCCCTGTCATCTCGGTGGAACTTTTGCGAAAAATCTTTTCAGCCGCCGGATTGACATATCTGATAATTTTGTCCGGGCCGACTACAATCACTGCGTCGCTGTTTTCATCCATCATCTTATGAAATCGGGCCTCATTCTCCTTCACAAGCGCATTCGCGTGCTTAACCTGATTCATAAGACTCTGCCGCTCAATTGCATATGATATGGTTTTCGAAAGGGCCTCCGAAGCAAGCTCAGTCTTTATCAGATATTCCTGAGCGCCTTTTTTGATGGCTTCGCTTGCGGTATCCTCATCGTCGAAGCTGGTAAGAACAATCACAGGTATATGTGGATATTCAGATATTACGCGATTAACCGTATCCAGTCCCTTGCTGTCCGGAAGGTGAAGATCCAACAAAATAACATCGACATTATTGCCTTCAAGGTATTTAAGTCCTTCGCCGAGGGATTGGTGCGTGACAAATTCAGCCTTAAAACTGGAACTCAGACTAAGATATTTGCCTGCCAGAAAGGCAAATGAGACATTATCCTCTATCATCAGGATTTTCACGATAACGCCTTTGCGACCGTCCCGTCCTTTTCCCATAGCAACCCCCTACGCCTTATTCTGAATTTTAAATAACACCCGTCGTGAACTATTGCAAATCGAATAAGAAGACTTTCGACAGACTTTCTGTTTAGAAAAAATTGGTCGCGTCTCAACTTGAAGACCTAACCACCTGATTCCATTTCCACTATCGTCAATGCCCCGTCTTCCTGCACGGGGGTGCAATAGCCCGCATTATAAAAGTCGGCCCAATATAACATAGGTGTGACTTATATCCCAGGCTTGGCGATAGTATCTTTTTTCTTTATTATCCCGGCTTCTGACAATTGGTCAATGAGTTTCTGCATTGTGTCGAAAGTTCTTAAGAAGCCTTCAGGCGGCATGATTATTCTGGCTTTCATTTCAGGAATCGGCTGTTTCTGGTTTTCCTGATTAGGCTGAAGGCTGATAAGATCATACCTTACCATTCCGTTGAGGAAGTGTATTTGTCCTATTCCGTCTACAAAGATCTCTTTATCGTCAGGCATTGCTGCAACTCCATTTGAATTATTGAATCGTTTGATTAATATATTAATTATTATTATTAAAACAAACAAAAGTTTTACGGATTTTCTATTGACCGTTTTGGGATACACTCGCCAAAGCCGTGATATTCGGGGCAGTTCATCTTCATTAATATGAGTGGGACAAATCGAGGTAAACAAGATTAATCTATGGGACGTCATTGGCATGACTTGCGCGATAACCGTTTTAATGATTTCTCTTTGAGGTAAATATATTGATGCGCCAATCCCAAATATGTGCATGGCGGATGTAGTCATCCAAAGCCGTTGAGAAGATAAAGCGAATGTACGATGTTTTATGGATGGCTACCCCGCCAGGACTCGAACCTAGACAAAGAGGACCAAAACCTCTTGTGCTACCATTACACCACGGGGTATCAGAATGCCTGTAAGATAACAGGCAAAGTGTTTTTTTCAATATTCATTTTTTGAATAAGAAGGCATATTTATGATGAACGCTTTTGGTGAGTAAGTTTCACGTGATGCGCTTGAATTTCGGGAGCCCTTTCTGCGATATTTGAAAGGTGATCGCCGATTTTTTCAAGTTCGCTCAGCATTTCTATAAATATTATTCCTGCCTCAGGTTCGCATTGCCCCTGCTGGAGCCGTTTGATATTTCCTGCTTCAAGTTCAGCCACGAGATTATTGATTTCAATCTCGTCATTGAGTGCTATCTTGACATTGGCGTTGTCAGTATTATTAAGGCATTCGACAACGTTCCCTGCCTGGTCGGAAAGGATTTTCCAGGTATTACCAAGTTCGTCCATTGCGTTTCCGGAAAGGGAGCTGCGCGAGACTTCGATGCGCTTCGCCAGATTGAGGATATTTTCGGCGTGATCGGCAATTCTTTCCGCGTCATTGGTACAATGCATCAGGAGTGGAATAATGGCGGCCTGGTGCTCGGTGAGTTTCCTGCAGGTCAGGTTTACGAGATAATCGGTGATGTTCTTCTGGAGTTTGTCGACCTTCTGCTCACGACGTGCGAGATGGGAGGTCAGCGCGATATCCGTTTTTTCCTCCATAAAGCTTTTCGTTGTTGCTTTTTCAACCATGGACCAGGCTTCCTTAAGCATGTCGCGCAACGATACTATAACTTGTTCAATGGCCGCGGATGGAGTATCAAGAAGACGGGGCTCGAGGAAAAATGACTTAACGGGTTCGTCTTTTTCTATTTTCACCAGGAAGTTGCATATACGCGCTATAATCCCCACGAATGGAAGCATTACGATAACATTGCTTACGTTAAATATGGTATGGGACATCGCGATATGCCTCACCAGGTTTTGCGGTACTTCGGCAAAAACATTTCCTGGCGTAGTTGCGTTTATTAAATTTAGAAAGAGGGGATATCCGGAGCCGGGGGATGGCACATAAAATAATATAACCATTATTGCCGTACCTATCACGTTAAAAAGCACGTGTGCGATTGCCGCCTGCCTGGCCCTTTTGTTTGTCGGGAGCGCCGCAAGGACTGCGGTTATGGTTGTTCCTATATTGTCGCCGAGTACGAGCGGGAAAGCCGTCCAGAAGTTGATGAGTCCGCCGCTTGCGAGGGCAAGGACTATTCCTATTGTGGCTGAGCTGCTTTGGATAAGGATTGTAGCGAGGGTGCCTATCCCGATTGCGCCCAGTACCGCGCCAATGGGCATTGTTCCATTTACCGGAGTGCAGTCGAATGTCTTGAAGAAGGCCACAAACGATGGGAATTTGCCTATTAATTTAAGTTCGTCTCCCATCATTCCCATTCCGAAAAAGAGCATTCCGAGTCCGAGTATCGTCTGAGCCCATCCCTGTGAAAAGGTTTTTTTGGAGAGGAGCAATATCAGGAGTCCGCTGATGATGGCGGGCAGAGCGATCCAACCTATGTTGAAGGATATCATCTGGGCGGTCATTGTAGTCCCGATGTTTGCGCCGAAGATGATCCCGATTGCCTGAGTCAGGTTAAGAAGCCCGGCGTTAACGAAGCCGACTACCATGACCGTACAGGCGCTGGACGATTGAATCACTGCGGTTACGGTAGCTCCTGCGGCTACGGCGATTATCCGGTTGCTGGTAAAGAGGTGAAGAATTGTTTTCATTTTATCACCGGCCACAAGCTGGAGACCGTCGCTCATGAGCTTCATTCCATAGATAAAGAACGCAAGACCGCCCATCACGGTTATTATAAGGCCGGTCACATTGATTCCCATTTCCTGAATCTCGATACCTCTTACAAATATCCCGCTTTTTTTATCTATTACTTCGGCGGTTACGGTATATATTCCTGTCTTTGCGCCTATCATCACCTCTGTTTTGGCGCGTCCTGAATCATCCGTAAGGACGGAAGACGGAGTGCATGCAGCGGATGATTTTCCTATTTCAGGCGAGTTTGCTATATGGAAATATACGCGGGCGCCCTTTACGGGATTGCCCTGCATATTATATATGGTCATTTCCAAGGGGTTGGTTAATGGAGAATCCACGGAAGATTCCTGTTTTGCGCCTGTTATTGAAACGCCACTGATAATTCTTATGGTTTTTGTTACTTTCTCAAATCCGACGGGAATAATTTTGAGATACTGATCGCCGATATTTTTCCCAGCCTTCAGTTTTACCCTTACTCCGCCTCCCTCATCACTTACGGCCTCGCCCGGAACTGCCTGTGAATCCGAACCATCAAGTGGAACAAAAAGTACCTTTACTCCTTTTACCGGATATCTTTCGCCTTTACCACCTAAAAATCCTTTTATCACGGGGCTTAAGAGTTCTATAACAAGTTCATCCTTGCAGAGTTCTCCCGGCATTCCGCATTGGTTATCTCCTTTTACCACTGTTATGCGGTCGACCGCCTTAGTCTCCTCCGACTGACCGCACCCGGCGCTGAGAATGAGTAATGACAAAAGCGCAAAAAGGTAATGTATTTTAATTTTCATGATGTCCCGGAAAGCTCCGTTTTATTTCTGTTAAAAAAATGTAAGACAACTTGGAATTTAGCTTTTCAGATTCTCTTTTAAAGGCGTATTCAAAATTTTTACCGATATTTGACAAGGAAAATGGAAATGTTTGGAAAAACGGCTATTTTAATAGTTTATATATTCGTCTTCGCGGTGCTGAATCTTTGTGCTTCCGACCTCGAAAGGATAAACGGCGCGGGCGCTTCATTTCCCGCACTGATATACCGGATATGGACTTACAATTACAGCAAGGCATCGGGTACGGAAATAGAATACCACTCAATTGGCTCGGAAGCCGGGCTTTCACAGCTTGCTTCCGGGACTGTGGATTTTGCAGCATCTGATACTCCGCTTAACTCCGCTTTCCTTGAAAAAGAGGACCTTGTACAATTCCCCATGCTTATAGGCGGAGTCGTCGCCGCTGTCAATCTCAGCGAATCAGGAGCAATTCCCTTAAAACTCAGTCCGGAACTGCTTTCCCGGGTATTCATGGGCGAAATAAAGGAATGGAACCATCCCGAAATAGTTTCGCTGAATCCCGACGTTCCTCTTCCAAATAGAAAAATAACGGTTGTTCACAGGGCCGAAGGCTCCGGAACCACTTGGGTTTTTTCAAAATATCTGTCATCGGTCTCGAGGGAATGGCGGGAAAGAATGGGTAGCGGCAAAATTCTTAACTGGCCCGGAGGAATTGCCGCCAGCAACAACTCGGGAGTAGCAAACTACATAAAGAAAATCTCGGGCTCCATCGGTTATGTCGAATACAATTATGCGCTCGGAGCCGGGCTAAAGTGCGTGATGTTCAAAAACCAATCGGGAAACTTTGTCGCGCCATCGCTTGCCGCGTTTAAAAGCGCCGCCTCTTCACTGGACTGGAAAAATATTTCCTCGTATTCAGACCTTTTCAATTCGCCGAAACCGGATGCCTGGCCTCTTATCGGCGCTACATATATCATCATGAAAAAGAAACAGTCAAATCCTGCCACGACCGCCGAAATACTTCTCTTTTTTAAATCATGCTTCGAACAGGAGTCAGACGAAAAACTCAACTACGTGCCGCTTCCACCCAACTGCGTAAAAAAAATAGAAGACTCCTGGATAAAAACCTTCTTCAAAACAAATTAAACGGTAATGTCCAGCCTTTGGCTGGTGTTTTCAGCGAATGAAATGAGTGGAAAAACACAGGTTTATTGCAGGTCGCTGACCTGCTAGCTGATTATCCCTGTGAGGTATTCGCGGGTGAGGCTTTCCTTTGGATTGGCGAAGAGTTCGGCGGCCGGGCCGTGTTCGATAAGTTCACCCATGTAGAGGAAGACCACATAGTCGGCAAGCCGTTTCGCCTGACGCAGGATATGCGTCACGAGGATGATGGTGTATTCGTTTTTAAGTTCGAGAAAGCGTTCCTCAACTTTTTTACTTGATACGGGGTCGAGCGCCGATGTCGATTCGTCCCCGAGAATTATCTCCGGCTCGACGGCGAGTCCCCGCGCCAGGCAGAGTCTCTGCTGCTGACCTATCGAAAGTTCGGATGCCGGTTTGTGAAGACGGTCCTGCACTTCTTCCCACAAACCCACATGGCGCAGATTGCTCTCCACAATGTTCCTCAGGTTTTGACGGCCTCTCTCGCCGTGAATCCGCGGCCCATAGGCGACATTGTCAAAGATGGACATCGGTAACGGACAGGGACGCTGGGAAAGCAGTCCCATCTTTCTGCGGATTGCGGTGACTTCGACTTTCGGGTCGTAAATGTTGACCCCGTCTATCATCACTTCCCCTTTTACCTTAACGCCTTCAATGGTGTCTATCAATCGATTGAAGGTTCTGAGCAGTGTTGATTTGCCGCAGCCCGAAGGCCCTATGATTGCAGTTATTTTTTTATCCGGAATGTCGAGGCTTATATTTTTTAGAGCATGATGCCCGTTGTAATAAACATTAAGTCCGCGCACTCTCAGGTGCGGTGTTTCGGATATCTCAAGACTATTGTCCATAGGTCTCTCCCACTTATTTTATAACGTATTTAGACAGGCGGCTTCCAGTCAGACGCGCAGCTATGCTCACAAGTAATATCAGTGCTGTCAGAATCAAGGCGGATGCGTATGCCCTTTGTTGAACCTCGGGAAACGGCGTTCCCAGCTGGAAAAATATTGCCAGCGGCAGTGTAGCGGCCGGTTCTGCAAGTGATGTTGGAACAGCATCCGTAAAGCCTGTCGTGAAAAGAACAGCCGCCGCGTCACCGGCAGCCCTTCCAAATGAAATCAATGTCGCCGTTACAATTCCGGGAAGAGCCTGCCTTGCAAATACTTTGAACGCGGTCTCGCATTTATTTGCCCCGACCGAGAGAGAAGCATCCTGCAGTTCGCCGGGAATCATCCGCATAACTTCATCTATCGCCCTGCACATCGCGGGAAGCACAACGAGTGCAACCGTAATTATCCCCCACAGCAGCGAGGCCCTCATTCCCATATAAAGCATCAGCGTAAAACCAAACGCCCCATAAACTATCGAAGGAACACCCCAGAGAACATCAAATGAAAAACGTATGAACTCTGCCAGTTTTGAGCCTCGTTTGAGAAACACATTTAAGACCAGCGTGACCGGAAGCCCGATGATAAGTGAGACTATTGTCGCCCCGCACGCAAGATAAAAAGTTCCGACTATGGCATTCGCCACTCCTCCTTCTTTTCCCAGGTAGAAGCCCCCCTTGGGCGCACTGAAGATCATCTCCCAGCTCAATGCCGGAAGCCCGTAGTAAATAACCGTGCCCATTATCGCAAGAAACGCCGCCAATATAAGAAGCGATGCAAGCCGCATCATCACAAGAAAAAATTCTTCTTCTATCTTTCGCCAATTCATTTTTTACCTGATATTTTCCATTTTTTTAAGGATGAGCCTTGCCGCAATATTGAAGATTATCACCACCGCCAGAAGCAGAAAGGCCGCGAACATCAACGCCGAATCGTAAAGCGGAATGGATAGCATTTCTCCATAATTGTTTGCTATCAAGGCAGGCAGGGGATAGGCCGGGGAAAGAAGTCCCTTCGGAGCTTTCGCCACATTGCCTGCCACCATTATAACCGCCATCGTTTCGCCAAACGCCCGAGAAATCCCCAGAACCACCGCGGCCGCAAGCCCCGGAACCGCCTTCCTCAATACCACAAGCTTCACCGTCTGCCAGCGAGTGGCCCCGACTGAAAGCGAGGCGTCTCTCAAATCATTCCCAACCGAACGAAGTACCGAAAGCGCCACGTGAACTATCAGCGGCACAATCATCACAGCAAGAACAATACCTGCCGTGAGTACCGTGTAACCGCTCGAAAAACGCCCCGTCATCGGCGCAATATAATCTTTAACTAACGGCACCAGCGCAAGCACTCCCCATATACCGAAAACCACCGAAGGTATCCCCGAAAGCATGTCAAGCACAGGACCAGCTATCGCCCTGACCGTACGCGACGCGTATTCCGAAAGATAAACCGCGCAGAGAAGAGAAACCGGAACCGCAAGCAGCGCGGAAAGAAGCGTAACCCATAACGACCCTGCGATAAAAGGCCAGAACCCGAATTCCCCGCGGCCCGGCTTCCATACCGAGGACGTTAACAATTCCATTATTGGCTTCATCTCAAGTATTTCTCTCGAACGCAACAGAAGCCCCAAACTTATTACGAAGAGCAGAAGCCCTGACGCAATAGTCAACATCATCATTGCAGAGCAGGTGAGCCGTTCCTTTATCTTGCGAAGACTCGCCATTACTATTTACCCTGAAGGTTTTTCAATGATTCATCAAGCTTTTCCTGAGAAACTGGAATGTAGCCGGCATCAGGCGCGAATTGCTGTCCTTCGGTCATAACCCACTTAAGAAATTCAATCACTTCAGGCCTGGTCGGCTTGCCTCCGCTTACAAAGTAAAGTTCACGTGCCGGCGGAGATGGATAGCGGCCGTCCTTTATCGCCGTTATAATACTGTTGCGGTCGGCATAGAAATTTTCTTCCGGATCGATTTTGCCATTGTTGTTAATGTCTATTGGCAAAGGCCAGACTCCGGCAATCGGCTTGAGTGTCTTGGCGTCGTAAAGGTAATTGATGTTGTTGAAACCCATTCCGAGCGAATCTTTTCTTACGGCCTCGGAAAGCCCTGGATCACCGTAAATTCCGACAGCTTCAATATCTTCCTGCTTCCCCCCGAGATATGCAGCCCATGTTTCCGCCGCCCCGCAAGCGTCAGAACGGCTGTATACATGGATCTCCGCATCAGAATTGCCCCCGAGAATATCTTTCCATAAAAGCTCTTTCCCTGACAGAAAGCACTTTATGAACTTTTCGCGGGAAAGCCCCCTTTTGCATATTTGATCAAAAAATGGGTTACTTGGATTGAATACGGGAGCCACGGCATCCTTCACTACAGGAACAGGCCATGCTCCTTTTTCCGTTTCAATCGGATAAATGCTGCGGGAAACCATGCCGAGGTCAACAGTCTTGCTTAGCGCGTCCGCCATCCCTTTTCCTGCGCCGCCTGCGGCTATGTCTATATTGACATCAGGATGAATCTTGCGAAACTCCTCCGCCCATTTGATTGCCATCGGATAGAGTGCCCATGCACCTGATATTGAAATTCGCCCTTTCAGTTGATTATCGTTCTCGACTGCTCCAGCTGACTGCAAGCTGAACACTGCCGCAAAGATGAGTACAAATAATCGTGTCCACATAGCCTCATTCCTTTCCATATTAGGATTAATTAAAACAATTCATATCTGAATAGTATAGTTAGGTAAATTAACCCGCCTCCATCCTTTTTCAAGTTTTTAGTTTTAAAACACATTTTTTTTACGACGAACGGTCGCAAAGGCTTCGAGCCTCCACTCTTCATGCAGAACACGACGGCATGCTTCTGGCAAGCAAATAACGCCGATGCGTCTGTAAATAAAGCGGGGATTGTTGTGAGTATTTTTACGGATACGCTTGACTCTCTGTCTTTTTGGCATATTTTATGGGCCTGTCAACCAGAAATGGGGCATTAGCTCAGTTGGCTAGAGCGCGACACTGGCAGTGTCGAGGTCAAGGGTTCAACTCCCTTATGCTCCACCAGACTTTTTCTATCCCTAGAACAAGACCTCTTTTTGAGGCCTTCCATAACTCGCTCGTACCAAAGACTTAGCGAAGCTGGTATTTTACAGGGAAACCCTGTTCAGAGCCATATTTGCACTAAAAGTCACTCCGTGGCTCTCTGTTTCTCCGTCCGATGAGGTCGAGACTCCAAGTGGCTTAAAAATCATTTAAAGCATTTGTCATAAATAACTTGCGGTAATTTTTCTCTATTTCAGACCTCTTTAAAGTTCGAATCATAACGAGGACGGAGTAGCATATTTCGCCCCTACCTCGACTCAATGACTTCATTTTCCCCCTCAAAATCCCAACAGAGAATTTAAATCCTATCCTATGTCCGGAGCATTTTCGGACTTCATGAGAGAACGTAAATAAGGCTCCCGCCGAAACGGGAGCCAATGAAAAGACAGTTTAAATTTTGGCGCTGCTATAAACGTCCTTGCTGACGAATGCCGTAAGGTTGCGACCATCGGCAGTCTTTGCCTTGAACGCATATCTCATTTTTTCTTTTTTGCCGTAAGTAACCTTTTCCGTGACTTCGGCGTTAACTTTCTTCTTTGCTTTTACATCATAGAACGAGTGCTTCATGGATTGCCTCCGGTTAGATTTTTATTTTTTCCAATGAACTGATGAAAAATAGCAAGATGGGTTCTCGAATACAAGTCCGGAGCAGAATTTTCCTGTCCCGGCAACAAAGAAATCATCATTATTCCTTGATTGACAAGCTATTTATGGTAAATTAGCACTTTAGTGCAATTCTTGAAAGGAAGGTATTATGTCGACGAGAAAACATGATTTTGTGGTGAAGATCGCGAATGAGATCGGGATGACCCAGGCCTGCGTCGCAGATATTGTTCAAAAGACATTGGACTGCCTTGCAAATGAAGTCGCTACTGGAAAATCCATCGAGCTTCGTAACTTCGGAGTCTTTGAAGTTGTCGTCAGAAAAGCCCGTGTCGGGCGCAACCCGAAAGACCCAGAAAAAGACATTGTAATCGCAGCGCGGACTCAAGTCAAGTTCCGAGCCGGCAAGGAACTCAAAGAAAGGCTTGCCAAGCTGAAGATAAAGCAGCTCCGCAGTAAAAAATAGCATTGTCAACATAGGTTTTTTGAATATCCTGATTGGATTAAAATGAAAAAGTTACCCCCTTTTGAAAAATTACGGAGCTATCTGAAGGAAAATGGCAAAGGATTTACTTTGGAACGCGAGGAAATGCTGAAAGTCATCCTGTCGATGAAGGGGACTTATTCAGCAGAAGATTTTTACAAGGCGGCCTTCAAAAAGAAAGCAATCCATGACAGATCGACAGTCTACAGAGGTTTGTCTATTTTTGCAGATGCCGGCTTTGTAGAGGTCTCACGTCTGCCCAACGGACGAAAAGACTACGAAACCAAGCATTAATTTCAGTTTGGATTTACTAAGAAATAGACTATATTTTACCATGCCAACCATAAAAAACAGGAGATAAATATGCCTAAATTTGTAGGATTGCTGCAGGATGAAATTTCAAGACTTGCCCGCAAGGAAGTCACGAAGTCGCAGAAATCATTGAAGAAAACTGCTGTTGATGTCAGAAAGGAAAACTCCGAACTTAAGACACGCGTCAAGTCTCTTGAAAAGGCAGTTGAGGTTCTTCAGAAGGCCGTCGGATGCGAAAAACAGGCAAAGGAAATGCCTTCAGTCGAAGAAGTAAAAGGCGTTAAAATCCAGCCGCGTTCGATTGCGACGCTCCGTAAAAAGCACGGGCTCAGCGTATTGAAGATGGCTCAGCTTCTCGATATCAACAACAAATCCCTCGACCGCTGGGAAAAAGGGATAGGCAAGCCGCAGTCCGAATCGAAGAAAAAGCTTCTCGCGTTCAAAAAGCTGAGCAAATCCGAAGTCAGGAAGATGCTTGCTGCCCTGAAATCCAAGAAGGTAAAAGTCGCTGAAGCCGCGAAGGCTCCGAAAGCTCCAGTGAAAAAGACTGCCCCTAAAAAGAAAATTGCGAAGAAGAAGACTGCTCCAGCAGTGATTCCTGTAGTCCCGGCTCAAGAAGAAAAGAAATAAGTTTAAGAAGCTTTCATGCCCCGGCCTGAGCACCGGGGGTTTTTCATTTTGTAGATTTCCTTAAAAAGGTGCGTCGCTGAAGTAATATGGTTGAGCTTCAATTCGGAAAATCAAATGCTTTAAGTCGGCCGGAGTCTCCCCCTATGTCCGCCGTGCAGCGAAGCGGGCATAAAAGAAGAGCTCCAGCCATTCAACACTTACAAACTAAACGACTTAAATCGCTTTTCAAGTACCCATGGCAATAGGCTTTACGCAGATTTGATGTTGAAGATTTCCTTCTGCACGTTCCAGTCGCTTGGGATGGCGCATTTGAGCTTATTGATGGAGAGTCCGTCGGGTTCTGTCCCGTCGAGGATTCCCTGCTGGATTTCAGGGGAAAGATTGATTATCCTGAGAATGCCGCCGACATATGCCCGGTCAAGATTCAGCGTTTCGGCAAGTTGTGAAACGGAGGCAAACTGCCCCTCTTCGAATGCCTTCATCCATGCATGCGCCCGGACAAGAG